>Ga0209208_10009720_pt1 | contig 12603 bp, 5 predicted proteins | sample S1TSphfallax_3_FD_187694 | JGI IMG/M metagenome (GOLD analysis project Ga0209208, IMG submission 187694) | Host-associated microbial communities from peat moss isolated from Minnesota, USA - S1T2_Fd - Sphagnum fallax MG (SPAdes) (version 2) | ecosystem: Host-associated > Plants > Peat moss >...
TTAAAAGGCTATAGATCATCTTTCCAAAATGTAGTTATTGAATAGCTTATGGGGAGTTATTTGTTGAAAGATTGTGTTTTTGAATACTTGTGTGATCTAGGAAAAATAAAACAAAAACAAATTATTGTAGATAATATCAAATCTAGCTTGTCAAACCACTTGAATGGCCAAAAAACCACACCCATTGTCATGGCCAAGGATATTGTTTATGCCCTAGCAACTTTGCTTTTACTAAGACTTGTAGTACTAAATAGGTTGTTTGAGTTCTCGGTGTGGATTGCAAAAATATAAAAAAAACGGTTGAACAACAATGTTTTCTAAATACTACTGGAAATGTATTTTGGGTGAACATGACACTATTACAAAATGCGTCTTAATTCACTTTGGGTTTCACTAGATTTTGAGTGAATTTGGACATTTTTACCTAGTGAAATTGTTTAACCCTCTAATGAATAGGGACTAGTTGCTACGAACAATGATTTGTTTCACTAGTACCTAGTGAAACAAGGTTACTATCAAGTGAAATACAAATTTATTAAACCATTCACTTACTAGTTAATTAAATAATTAATAAACCAACATGGAAATCAATTAAAATTTAATTATTTCATATATAATATTATCATGGTTTTAAAACCTATTATTTATTGACACATGTCATTACATAGGTTAAGTCAAACCTAACCTAGGTAGGTAGGCCACGTAATCAACCTAGGCACTTATTCTAAGAATTTGATAGGAGAATATTCATTCAACATATCATTGTTGACCACACACAACAACACCCATGAGGTTTGATCCCTTGATCTTTGGAATTGAGGCAAACACCCTTACCATCAAGTCACCCCACTTGTTGTGATAATATGTTACATTACATTTTATTTATCAAATATTTCATTTTAAACATTACAAAAAAACATAAACTTTGAAAATTCATATGTTATTGAGATTTTGTTCAAATTAAATGATTTGAATTTTTTTAATAATGTACGTAATTACATTTATTTCCTTTTGAAAGTTTAAAATCATTTGAACAAAAGAAAAGTTGAATATCACTATTCAATAACATTTCAATGACCATTTTTTTGGGGGAAAAAAAAACTTAATAAATGGATAATTTTTTTGTTAACAAAAAACTATTTATGTTAAGCTACTTTCAATTATTATATGATTATTTTTCATTAATTTAAATTATTTCACCCTACATTATTTACGGCTATTTATGGTTATTTTCAATTATTTTTGGTTATTTTTGGCTATTTCACCTTAGGCTACTTTTGGTTATTTTAACTTATTTCACCTTAAGTTATTTTCAATTATTATATATATATTTGGCTATTCTACGTTTTTTTAGCTATTGTAAATTATTTCAATTTAGACTACTTGTAGCTATTATAAGTTATTTTGGGCTATTGAAGGTTATTTCACCTTATGTTATTATTGGCAATTTTAGGTTATTATAGGTTATTTCACCTTAAGTTTTTTTTTTTACTATAAATTATTTCACCCTAAATTATTTTTTACAATCCTAAACAATTTTAATATATGGCTATTGGTTGTTCTTTTATTAATACTATTGGTGGTTATTAATGGCTATTGGTACCTATTTTATTTGTTGCTATTAATGGCCATTAATAGTTATTTTATTAGTGGTTATTAATGGTTATCTATTGGTGGCTATTGGTGTTTATTCTATTAATGGCTATTGGTGCTTATTTTATTAATGGCTATTGATGCCTATTCTACTAATGGCTATCGATGGTTATTCTATTAATGGCCATCAGTGGCTATTTTACTAATGGTTATCAGTGGTTATTCTATTAATGGCAATCAGTGATTATTCTACTAATGGTTATTGGTGGCTATTCTACTAATGGTTATTGGTGGCTATTCTATTAATGGTTATTGGTGGCTATTATACTAATGGTTATTGGTGGCTATTCTACTAATGGCTATTGGTGGTTATTATATTGGTGGATATTAGTGCTTATTATTAGTTATTATATTAATGGCTATTAGTGGCTGTTATGGTTATTATATTAATGGTTATTGGTGGCTATTATATTAGTGGTTGTTGGTGGTTGTTTGTGGTAATTTTATTAATGGTTATTTATGGTTATTGTATTATAAGTTATTGTTGGTTATTATATGTTATATTACAACTATTGGTGATTATTGTATTATAAATTATTGTTTGATATTTTATGTTATAATATCATAAGCTATTGGTAGTTATTACATTGTAGGGTATTTAAAATTATTTTTCATAGGTTATTATTGTATATTTTAAATTATTTTTACCTTGGGTCATTATATTTTGTTTTAAATTATTATACTTAAAATAAAATAATTTATAATAACATAAATTAGAATGACCTTGAATAATTTAAAATATAACTTGAAATAACATATATTAATTTTAAATAAAATAACCTAAGGTATAACCTAAAGTTAGTTAAATAATTTATTTTAGAATAACTTAAAAGCTCATAATAAACTAGTTATGATACCTTAAGGTAAAATAACATATAATAATTTAGGGTAAAATAATTTATAATAGCCTATAATAACATAAAATATAAGTTAGAATAACTAAAGTAACTCAAAATAATATAGGGTATATCATACAATAACATAAATAAAATATTTTAAAAACATAGAAATAAACCTATTTACTATAATAAATTATAATAGTGAATTATGTTAATTAATAATGAAACATGATGTCTACATATTGATATTATAGTGAAATAACTTTCACCAGGGTGAAATCAATAAAATGCAATGAAATTATTTCAGTTTTAAGGTCCCATAGTGATTTCAGCTAGTAAATTACACCCCACTCTAGTAGTAGTGTGAGGAACCAAAAACACGAGAATGGTTTGTGTGAAATTAAAGTCCAACAAATTGTGGACTTTTGGATTTCGGGGACAACAATCTCACCCCATGCCAAAAACATTACCTAAAAGACAGTTGGGATGAAACAATATGAAGAACATGCTACCCATTACCTTCAGATTTCTTAGGTGAACTTTTCACCTAATTTTGAACTAGTTATTGGAGGTTGAGCTTTTTTTTGGATGCCATTTGGTTAGTAAGTGGTCAAGTCTTGATAAAAGTTTCTATCCAATGAATTCATTGAAATATTATGCTTCATGAATAGGTTGAAAACATGTTCTTTTCAAAGTAAAAGTTGATGTTTTGTAATGAAACCTTATAAAACCTTTCGAGTTATCAAACAATTATTTGTATCAAAATGTGATGCTATGAGTCCTTGTCAATTGATTTTAAGTTGTATGTGTTCTTCTAATCATTTCAAAACTTAATTGGAAATATATGTTGCTAAAATCTTTATGGGATGTTGATTTAGTTAAAACACTTGTTGCAAGTGTATTCTAATTTGATGTTTGAGAAACAACCTTATGAATATATCAATGTTTTGGGATGATAATACTGACATTGAAGGTTTCATTTTTTCATATGTTCATGGTAGACAAGTGGCATTAGTTTTGTTGGGCACAATATGTATGGAGTGTTTCCAAAGAAGGGAAAATTGCTAAATGTGCGAGAAATAAGTCACAAGGAGATTATGGAAAATGTTGAAATCAATAATATCAATTGCATTCTTGGGCTTTAACATGGCAACTTGACTATGACAACACTAAAGAACTTGTGTTATGGCCACCTCATGATGATGATGAATTAGGTTTTACACACTCATTAGCACAATGTTGGTGCTTGATTGTACCAACATCCTTGACCATTGTATTTTACTTTGAACTTCTACACTATGTTCTATTCATCCATTTAGTTATTTACCATTGGGGTAGTTTGTTAGGATCATGATGGTTCACTTAGTAAAGGGTTATTGATAAGTTTTATCCACATGTTTGGCCATCACTCCTCAAAAGTCCTTCCTTCATTGTGGAGTTCATCACTCACATTGTGAAGGTATATCTTGTTTTGAATCCCAAAATATGGCTTTGAAGGTTGTAGATCATCATTGTCTGTTGGTTGGTAGAATTATTTTTGGAATTCTAGATGTTGTTGACAAGATGGGATTTGGTCTATGTAAACAATTAATAAGAATAAAATTTTGTCATTTTATACACTTCTCAAATATGAATCTCGAAAGGTATCTATACATGGAATTAGACAAAAGGGTGGACCATAAAGTACTATAAGGTGCATGCTCATACTCATAGCTACCAATCTAATATTTTGTTGTGCTGATCTTGTAAAGGAGCATATGAACTCATTGAATGTTTTATTAGTGAAGAATTATTCACCAAGGATGCCCAAAAACATTAATTAATGAAGAATACTCATTAAGGATACCCAAAAATATTTATTAAATATGTTGTTTGAATTAATTACATATTTTTGGGGGACCACCTAATGCTACACCAAGTTCTTAAATAGTCATGAAGTCATAATTTTATTCTTGTAATCAAGTAGATAACTAAAAATTATTATACTTACTATCCATGGTCGTTGTATTCATGATTAACCTTGTCCATGCCCTTTGTAAAAAATGACTATACACAAGACATAGTTGTTTAGTGTTTTAGTCATGAAAGTCACAATTTGTTGTAGTGGGTTTTCTATTGTTTCCTAGCAAGTTAGTTGGTACTTGTTAGAAACCTCCAAAAAGTGATATTAACACACATGTATAAAATTTGTCAAGAAAATAATGTAAAGTGATGTGATTGAAAATGCATTTGAATTGTCAATATATTTTAATACATTTGAACAACAATGATTTCTTCAAGAATTGTTTGTTTTATAAATAATTTGTAAATAAACCTATTTGAAATCAACATTGAAAACATTTTTTGGGAACATATATATTATTATAATAATATAAAATTAAACATTATATATCCTCACCTTTTAAACATATATTGAATCAATAAATCATATTAATTTATAATTTTATAATTTATTTTATTGAAATATAATATGATGTAAAACATTTAAAAATATTATATATATTATTAACATTATGTAAATCTCATTAGTAGTAATTTATATAAATATGTGTTGTTTAATATCAGAATTTTATTAATTCTTATTTTGAATATATAATTTTCATCATTTCCTTAAAGGGTATTTTCATTCTATTCAATGTGATTCAATATAGATTTTTTTTTTTTTTCCAATTTCTATGGCCATAAATTTTAATGAATTAATTGATAAATAAGTTTTAACCTAACCCTAAAACTTGACCCATGTTCCCGTTTTGCATTTTCATCTTCCATTTGCTTCGCACAAATAGTGGGGTGGAAGATGAAATAGTTATTGATAGAAGAAAATTATTTGGCAAAAAATCCTAGAGTTTCATAAATGTTATTCGGTTAGTTTTATATTTTTGGCTACCCATTGTATGATGACTTGCCAAACAATGCCATTTTGATGAATGTGGATTTAAAACAAAATCCTTTGAACATAATTAATTGGAAAATATATCATTATTTAATTTGAAAAAGTTCAAGGAAGATATTCATCAAAGTAAACCTTTGAGCAAGAATCCCAACAAAAAAATTTGGGGTGAATTTTCACAATGTGATTTGAAACAAAATTGGAACAAGTTAAATATTTTCATTTTAAAGTGTAAATTCAAGAAAAAATGGAGTGAGGTCTGAAACAAATTTAAATTAAATACATATCATTGAAATGCTAAATGAAATACATGAACAACAAGAAAGACTTATCTTAACTAAATATCATCAAAATGTTAAATGAAAAACATGAATAGCAATATAAATTTATACTAGTAAATCTTCCATACATATGGGGGTAATTTGTTTTTTGGTCTTTTGCCTAGAAACCTTATATCATCTTGTTCATTCACTTCTATGTGAAGTCACTCCCTCTTAGCTTTTGACAATAGTTTTCTTTTGTCAATGAATGGACATAGATTGAACAATTATTTGGTTTAATGCCTTTTGCCTTTTAATGGTTGCCATCTTCATTTCAAGCTTTCATTGCAAGATAAAGGCCTATATGTGAAATCATATTGAGTCTAGTTCTAGATAAGTTGTTGCAAAAGCCAATCTTTATGCATATTCAATGGTTATTAATCCATACCAAGAAAAATATTAATATCCAAGTGTGGTAGCCATTCAAACAAATTGATACCCGGTTGGTCCCAAAATTCCAAGAATTCTTTTTGATACCTTATGTGTAAGTCCAATTTCAAAATCTTGTAATAATCACCTTGGTTAGTGGTGAAAAAAATCAATATCCCAAGAATGTTAATTAATATTTGCTAAATTGAGAATAAATTAAAGGAACTTATTTTTGGTTTGATTTGGGAGTTGATCATAGTTACAAGCTCACTAATGAAATATATTTAAATAACAAGATAAATTTATGTTAAGCAAATGTTGTGTTAGTGGTCTATGGTTTGGGGTTCCATCAAACAAGTGACAACATTCAATGGCATCTAGATGTCATTATTTCCCATGTTCCCAATATATATTTTTGCAACTTTGCTATCGGCTAGGGTTTGATAGGGTTTTGGGTTTTGGGGCTTTAGGAAATGCCTTTTGTTCAAGGAGTGGTACCAATTATATGTCATTGTGCCCCACATTCCCATATTTACTTTTATGTAACTACAATTTTCTTTGTTATGGGCTACGGTTTGATAGGGTTTAAGGTTTGGGGCTTTATGAAATACTTTATTTCAAGAATTTATATTGGAATTGGATGTCATTGCTCCCCACATTCTCACATTTATTTTTATGCACTTAGATTTTTCTTTGTTATGGAGTAAGTGATAAGACTTAAGGTTTAGGGTTTGGGGTTTCATGAAATGAGCATGTTCAACTTATTTGATGGTCAATAACATACACTTTCTCACCTTTTGCACTCATTTTTGGGGGTGCAAAGTATCCACAAATCACCACCATTTTCAATATACAATTCCATTTATACAAAGGCTGTACACCATGGGGAGAGGGTGTGTGTTTTCTTCCACTCCATATGTAGCGCCTCTACCCTACCCAAACCCTTGTGTGTAATTGACAAAATGCACAACCTAAAATAAGTATTTACATGGTTTACAAAATAGACCAATGCCCATTGCCTATGGATGAAAAAGGTTATATAAAACATCTAATCAAAATTGAATATTGATGGGTTGCTTGAAAGGCTTTGATGAGTTAGATTTAGTAGATTAACATTGTATATGTGATATAGTGTGCCTTGAACATATCAATCGATTGTGCCAACCCTCGAGTTTTTTTTCCCCAATTTATGTGGTCATCTTTGATGTCTTCATCATTGCAAAAATTAATTGAAATGTTAGATGATACCAAAATAGATTAATTGTTGTCTATTCTTGTACATGTGTATTTGGGCAAAATATATTGCAATTGTTGAACATAAGGCAAATAATGTATGGGATACGATAAGGCACACTATTAGGAGCTTGTTGGGAATCCATTTGGAACTTCAAGAACATGTTAGAAAATCAAACCCTTGAGAAATAGTCAGCAAAAAAACATCAATTAAAAAAAATTACTTTGCTACAACTCAAAAGTGGATGCCTTGATTTTAGGAACAAATTTAAGTTTTCTATTAATCTCAAGAAATAGAAACCAATTTTGTAGTTGGTATTAGATTCTCTTGCGATTTTTGAGTATGTAGAAAATATTAGGTAGTAAATGATGTAAACATTAACATAATATAATGGTTGTTGTGTATCATATGCGTCGCGACCCATATGCTTATGTTTTGTGTATCATATGTTTTGTGAACCATGCAATTTGTGATCAATATTTGTTTATTTTACCCACATTTGCTATACCCATGTATAAGCATTCAAAATAGTGATTGGATTTTTGCCATAAAACAATGTACTTGCACATGTGTCCCAAAAGAACAACATCACAACATTTGCCAAATTTTGCAATACCCACATGTAGGTCTGCAAAAGAGAGATTTGTTTTTTTGAAGAAAATGTAATACCTACGTTTAGGTCTATAATCAAATAGGTAATGACTTACATGTTTTTTGCACTTGATATATCGTATTCGGGTATTGCATTTTGGGATTGGGTTTTGAACTAATTAATCTTTGCTGACCATTTACCAAATTATGCAATACCCAAATATAGGTTCATAAAAAAAGGATTAGTTTTTTGTGAAGAAAATGACATACTTGTGTTTAAGTCAATAATCATATATTGACTTACATGCTTCTTGCACTTGATATATCATTTTCATATTTAGGTATTGCGTTATGGGATTGGGTCTTGATCTAGTCAATCTTTGAAAAACATTTACCAAACTATGTAATACCCACATAAATGTCTGTGAGATAAGGATTGGTTTTAAGATATATGTTGCAATATCCAAATAGGGCACCTTAAATATGCACTAGTCTTTTGTGGTTGAGGCTATGATACACGCATGGGATCCATGAAATGCCCTCTTGTTTTTTGATCCGTTCATGCAAATTGTGCACTTGAAAGTTTATGATCATTGATTTGTAACTTGGCAATCTACAAATTTTCAAAGTTACAAAGGTTATTTCTTACAATTTCAAATTTATAATTTTGTAATTTACAAATGTGCACTTGCAAATTTCAATTTTACAATTTGTAACTTTGTAATATTGTCATGTTGTAAATTTCTAAATTTTAATTAAAACATTGTAATATTGTAATTTGTAACTTGCAAAGTTGCAAACTTGGAAACTTGCAATTTGTAATTTTTTGCAATACTTGCATGTGTTTTTATTACTTATAAACTTGGAAACATTGTTATTTGTAGGTTGCAGTTTTCATTTTTCATTTTTCATTTGTAATTTTGTAATTTCTAACTTGCAAACCTTGCAAATTGGAAATTTATATGTTTATAATTTTATAATTTTGTAGTACATGCAAGTATGAAAATGTGCAAATTTAGCATGTGAAAACTTGTAAATATGCAAAAATGCACTTACAATTTGTAACTTTGTAATTTTATATTTGGTAATGTGGTGATTTTGCATACTTATGGAGTGTATGGAGAATAACTTGTCTCATACCTTGGCGAGAAGAGAGGGGGGGCGGGGGGGGGGGGGGGGGGGGGGGGGGGCGGGTTTCAAGTTGTGTTTGGTGTGAAGAGTGGATTGTTCATTGTTCATTTTTTGCTTGGACAATTTGATGTTAATAGTTTGTTATTTATGTAATTATTTAAGGAATAAAATTGGTAATTTATTAAGTGGTGAATTTTAATAATTTAATAACGATTTCATAATTCATCATTAATTAATCATTATTTTAATTAATGTGCATGACTCAAAGATAGTGACTCGTTTTACTTATTAAATTGCTTACTAACCGAACAATATTTACCTACCTATGCACCCACCTTCTTACCTACCACTATGTTCACCTACCTACCTATGTTTTTTACATAGCCAAATACCTAACTAATTACCTATTCACTTTTCCCACACCCATAACCCCTGAATCCTACCTATCAATTTATTAAAATTTGCCCTAATTCAATGATGGTGAACATAGGTCCCCATATGTAGGTATTACAAATAATTTATAGTGGAAACAATGTCATAATTGCAGTCATTTTTAATTTAGTTAATGCATATTTTACTAAATTTTGTTTACCTAATTTATTTATGGAATGGACATTTCAATATGTCTTTTCATGTAATTAATATAAGTATGTATTATTGCATTATGGTTTAGGTTTCAGGTTTGGACACATAAATTAGTTAGCAAGTTTTTCAGAAATCTATAGTAATTAACCTAAACTAGACCCTATTTAGTGGGGAAATTTTAGGGTTTAGACATACGTGAAGTAATATAATTTCAATATATATCTTTTTCATAAAAAGTAGAAAAAAAAACTTTGGAGAGATCACACAAAGGTTAGAAACATATCTTATCTTTTGGTTTTCTTACAAAATTTATTTGATTGTTTTTTAAGATTAAATTTTTTTTTGGTCTATAAATATTTGTAATTTAAAAGCTTTAAAATTTGGTTTTTACATTTTTTTCCTTTTAATTTTTTTTGGTTTTGCATTATATAATTTGTATAATTTTTTGGGTTTAAAGCATATATCATTAGGACTTTTTTTTGTTAAGGGTTGTATAATTACAATTGAAATAGGGCTTATGGTAAAATATCATTTGAATTTTTTGGGTTATGCTTTATGATTTAATGTTTAGGAATTTGGTTCATATATATCAAGGCTTAAGGTTTATATTCTAGACTTTGCTCATTGTATTGGGGTTTTTTTTATCACTTGTTTAAATCTATAACATAATCATGAATCTCCTTTGTTTCCATATGTTCCATATTTGTTAAAGTTCAATATTTCCTAACCCACTTTTGTTTAAATGCAACACCCATATCACATTATGATAATTCATTAACCATGAAACATAAAAATATTTTTTAAATATTTGATTCCCTACCAATACATTATGAAACTCATGTTTTCAAAATTATTTATTCACCTTATAATATGATTTAACATATATAAAAATGAGCATAATACAAAATTGGTCACATTGATGATACATGGGGTTAGGGTTTAATGTAAAATTTATTACTTAACGTTAGAATTCTGGTTTAGGTTTAGAGTTTAGGACATATAAACTAATTAAATTTTTTTTATAAGTCTATAATAATCAAAATAAATCTAGGGTGCATTTTGGGCAAAACTTTTAGGGCTTAAACATATGTAAAACAATGCAATATCATTTTATATTTTTTTAAAGAAAATGAAAGAACTTAATTTGGAAATATTACCAAATGGTAATAGATATACTTTTTTTTTTGTTTCCTTAAATGTAATACCCATATTTTGATATAACCCTTAGGTGATTTAGGTAACTTGAGGTGTGGACCCAACCTTAAATGCAATACCCACATGTAGGGTCATTTCGAAATAACCAATTTGTAGTTTGGGTGGACTTTTAATGAAACCAAAGCTTATATGCAATATTTGCATGCAAGTTCATTTTGAAATAATCCATAGGTGTTTTAGATAGCCTTAGGTGAATAATAAACCCTAAATGCAATACCCACATCTAAGGTCACTCCAAAATAAATGGTTTGGTTACCCAAAATATGTCTTTTTATATACCTAAATTAATTTTATGAAAATTAATTATCATGAATAATTATCTAAAATAATGATTTGAATAACTTATCAACACAAAAAATCTAACTAAAATAATTAATTAAATATCAAATTACTAATTTGAATTTTAGATATAAATTTTAATTATCTAAATAATTAAGGTTCACCAAAAAATCAATTAATTAATATTAAGAAAAAAATGATTACTTAAGTATGATAATCAATCATTTACATTATTTGAAATAAATTTTTAGTAATTTTTTTATTATGACATTATTTGTTGATATTTAGATTAGATTATTATGTCATATGAGTCCTATACATATTATAATGAAAACCTATATGCAAGTATTACAAAAGATGTTAAAACTCAACAAATATTTATGGACCTACATGTGGGTATTACAATGGATGTAAAAAACTATCAACTATTTATGAGACTTATATGCGGGTATTGCAATGGATGTAAAAAACCAACAACTATTATGAGACCTATATGCAATACTTGCATATTTGAAATGGCCTTATGAAAATTGTAATAAAAAGGATGTATGTATTGCATAATGTTCATTTTGATTTTTGTAAACCTTAAACAAATTAATGTTACCTATTCATATGGGCCTATTTAAATTTTGATTCTTACATCTAAAATGCTAAGAAGATTATGAAAAAGAAGACATACATGATTAACCATATGCCCATCAAACAAATGTGAGTAGAAGAAAATATTATATTGATAAAAGATGTACCAAAATGGGTGGATCAAAAATTGTTAGAGAACCCAATGAAAAAAAAAGTTCTCTATAATATATCAAAGGACCAAAGTTCAAAAATTAGGTAGTCCAAAAAATGAAAGAGATGAAAAAACTTAGCTAATTATATAAAGTGGAAACCCTAAACCATATTATTATCTACAATCCCGTGTTTAGCTTAGTAAGTAGTTGCTACCTTTGCAACCTTTGCTACACGACGAATAATGTAGAGATGGAAATGTTGCATTTCAACCTAAACTGCATTTGGAACAAATTGTTCCTTTGTTGTGCCTTGAATTCTATAAACATTCAAAAACCACCCAATTAAACCCTAACACACCTTGGATGAAACAAAATTATTAAAAAGAAAACAATTTTTATTATTTTTTCTTACCTTCCATGAATCATTCTAGATTCATGGAAATCTAATACATTTGTCAACTCTTGTGTCTGACTTACTTTAGTGGACATTTGATCCCAAGTTTTTACGTCCCATGCCATTTTTAATTGTTGTGCATATGTAGAACGGGTGGATCAATTCATCTCTTATAAATCTTCATCTTTCTCCATTGATAATGTTGCATCTCGAGGCACGCTTTCCACGCCCCAAGCGTTAAGATTTAACACCTGCAATAGTTGCTCTAAAGCTAATTTGACCAAAGTTGGTTTTGGGAATAATGGACATTGTTTTGCAACAATTACCAGCTTATCCCATTCGTGCTAGGTTTCAGCACGAGCTCAATTAAGA
>Ga0209208_10009721_pt1 | contig 12601 bp, 6 predicted proteins | sample S1TSphfallax_3_FD_187694 | JGI IMG/M metagenome (GOLD analysis project Ga0209208, IMG submission 187694) | Host-associated microbial communities from peat moss isolated from Minnesota, USA - S1T2_Fd - Sphagnum fallax MG (SPAdes) (version 2) | ecosystem: Host-associated > Plants > Peat moss >...
CATCTCCGCGGAACTAAATAGATAAACCACGGTCACAAGCATCAGCGGAACATTAATGGCCAACAACTTAGATCCTAAATCCATGGAAAACAAAATCATTGGAGAAGGCGCAGCTAATCCGGGGTGAAAGTCAACTCAGTGGTAGCTGCTACTTAACTACATACTAATCTAGACATGTGCAAACCAAAGTTCTAGGAATCCACTAACTCAAGTTTGACTGTATTTCATGAGTTAGTATTCTAACAGTTAGGACGCGAGTTGGCTGTCCAGGGGTCTCGAAACTCAACCCTGATAACCATAGCATTGGTCATCATGCTAATGCATTGAGGTCTGGGGAAAACACACACACACTCATCTCAAATTTCTTTCCCAAATTTGGATTTGCTCATGTACTTCTCACTTACAGCAGTGATCTTCAGGGCCTGAGGGTTCACGTGTAGAGTTTCGGTATTATCTTATATGCTGGATTGTGCATTCCACATCCCTGTATGCCCATGCCCTAACTTTTGGAACATGAAGAGAATCCCAATGTTCTACCTTTCACAGAACATACCACAAATTTGAACCAGAGAAAATGATATCTCCTTTGCAATTAGTTTTGGTCTCAGGTGTGTGAGAAGTTCCATCAATTTGTTTGGGGATGGAAGAATTGAGGAAAGTGATTTAGAGTTCCATGTCTTTCGATGTGTAGAAACTTTCCACACATGCAGCAATGGACACCTTTAAATTGTTTTTCTTTTATCCTCATCACATTTTTCATTCTTGTCCTGAAATTTTCGCTCTTTTCAGGATGGGTAGGTGGTTATAGGTTTGCACTTTACCTGCAAAAATTTCATTGGTTTTTCAATTGGACTAGTTAGTTACAGCTCTGCCCACCAATAAACTAATTCTTAGAATAGACTATGTTGACAAGACTCTAATGCTTGTCTGCAATGCTGTCAGGTGGAGTATGACCCAAAACTGATCTCATATGCGAGAGCCCTGGATGTGTTTTGGGCTGACCACAATCCCACACATATTTGGCGAAGGTGCTGATGTTTGTCCTCAATAACAGGTAAACATGTATTTTTGCCTCTCATTACTGTTGGCTTTAGAGGGTATGTATAGCTGTGAGACAAGGGTATAGGTAGTCAATTGGCAACTTGATCCAAGATTTTTCTTTGATTGCTTAGTTTCATAGTTATGACATTCTTGGTGCGAGAATGTTATGGAAGCCCAAAGAAGCAAGAATTTTAAAGAATTTTATAGAATTTTAATTGGTAAACAGTGTAATTTGGTAAACATTTGCGGGTAAAGAATGTTATGACAAGGTGCTAAATGAAGAATTTTAAAGAATTTTAAGTTGCAAAATGAAGAATGTCATCACTAGGCTTAGTTTATGTTAGGGAGGAATCAGCATGGAAAATCTGTGTTGATCACAGTTGAATTTTTGTTTCTGATTATACAACAGGCTGGCGTCATGCTAAAGCCCAATTCAACTTCTTGTTGTGGTTAACAATGAGTTTCTTCAAGGTACTTGCAGAGAGACATGCTCTGTTTGCGAACATGTTTTTGTCAACATTGTTGTGGATAGTAGTGTATAGCAGTATCTGTTTTTCTGGTCCTGTGAATCAACTGTTTGCATGTGCTAACCGGCAGATAAGGATTTTTTAGGGTTCTCGACTTTGACTTGCCTGTAGGTGGAACTGTCAAGTCCTGTGTTAATTGGAGGAGAGCTTTGATGCTCTGAAGGCTGAAGAGTCCTTGAATGCAGAAACATTGTCTTATTCAGTAGTAGCACTTACATGACTTCTTAACACTACAACTTGTCCACCAGCTTCCTGCAGTTGCAGGAAGAATATTCAGTACAATCTGTATCTACTAAATTGAATATACTTAGACTGAGGAAATGGATTTTGCAGCTTTAAGCGATTTACATGATGATCACTACTCGCGTGCAGGTGTACATATGAGCTAAACTACTTGAGATTCTGCTTCTAACTTCTTGCAAGGTATGCGCTTCCTGGGCGGACGCGGATCTGAGAATAAATAAGAACATGTTCTACATTCATATACTTTTCTAGAATTGTATAATAATAAATAATTTTCCATTAATCAATCCTCGCGGGAAATTATTGATTGATCAGTACAATTGATTCAAGAGATATGAACCCACGCAGCTACGCTGGGAATGCCATTGGCAACGGCGAAGAGCATATAGTAGGATGCAGGTGCGAGGGTTGCGCTTGGTGGGGACGTTGATTTGATTGTGTATTTCCCTCCTGAAACTTTACCAGGAGCACTTACTGCGAGCTGCAGCAACCTTTGACCCTGTGCAACGCAAATCCCAATTAAGCTTGATTAATAATAATGTCCTACAAAATATTCTTGAGAAATTGAACAGAAAGAATATATTTGTGTGAGAAACGCAAGTACTTCTTGGCTTGGAAGCAGTTAAAAATGTGTGAGGATTAAAGCGAGACTAGAGCGAGCAAGCGAGAAACCTATAAGGAGTTCTCGTAAAGATGGTAGAGTTGTACATGAACTTAAAGTGTGAGGAACCATCCAAGAGCTTCTTGTGAGAGAGGGCAAGAGCGAGTCTTCTTCTTCTTCTTACCTGAGCATAAGAGTGAGTAACAAAAGGAGCGCTGAGGAGATTAAGCTCAATCACGCCGTTTAGGACACCAGCAAAAGTAACCTTGACGGTGAAGCCTTTGTTGTAGCCAAGTGCGGCAGGCGCGGTGGCAATGGCTGGCCGAGCGCCTGCAGAGAGATAAGGCGGCGAGAAGGCCTCTATTCTGAGCTCTGTTGGAAAGGGTTGCGTGAACGTATAGAATTGGTGGGTGTTGCTACCAGCGACCAGGATCCGTCCGTCGGCGAGCAAATTGGCCGTGGAGTGGTAGACGCGAGGGATGGTTGTTGCCGTCAAGGTCTGAAAGCGAGTGCCGGCAGCGAAGCCCGGATTGTACAGAACTGGGTTCAACACTGCGTTGGTTGCGAATCCCCATCCTTGGGACCCGTTTTCAGCGCCATTGATGATGAGCACCTGGCGAGTGGGGAGAAGAATCATGTCACCCATGTTGCGTCGTATCGGCATGTTCTCCATCACCCACGCGGGGTTAGTTGCCAAGGGCAAAATGCGGCCGCAGGTCTGGCTGGCAGGCAGCTGTCGACTTGGATTCAGGTAGGCTCCAAACTGGGAACCGCCACAAATCAGGATCTCCGCATATGTCCAACCACTGGAAGCCGTGAGCGGCAACATCACCGAGCTGCCAGCTGATGGGTAGTTTCTCGGCTCGCCAGGAATTGTGGGGAAGTTGCTGACGGTAGTGTGTGTTTGCCAGTTGTATAGAATGGAGTCCCTGTTCGCGAATATGTAGAGCAAATTGTTGGGCAGAAGATGCACGAATGGGTAGTAGTTATCATTCTGAGCGTCATTCGTCTGCATTCGAAGACACCCACATGAGCTTGTCAGAAACACTGGAGACCACTGCATGAGCTTGCTAGAAACAATCGAAACGACATGAGCTTGCTAGAAGCACTCTCTCGATTTGTAGATCAACTCAAACTGAGAAAGCTCTCGACACTAGCTACTCTCTGATGGCTGCAGCACCGAAGTTTTTCCTTGAAATACAGCTGCACATTACCGCTGTCAGGAGAGGAAGATTGTACTGGCCGCGGCCTTCGGCTGGTACGAACTCCACAGTGAAAGCACTGCGTCCGCCCACCACAATCTCAGTGCCGTCCGGCAGCTGCTGGTTGGTTGCATACCACCTTCCCAGCTGCAGGGGTGTCTTCGTTTCCACCCAGTTACAGCTCCCTGATGAGGAACATGGAGAGAATGTCCGGATCTGCATATGCATTCAATTTGCAGCTGCAATTAAGATGAGTATGAACCATAGCTCACCAGCTCCTAGGTTTAGTCAGCTGAATTCCGAAGCTAAAAATTAAGCTGAAGGGATCTGCACGATCGATGTTCATGAGATATTTCACCTTGCTGTTTCCATCTGCATCTCCTCCCGTTTGGACCAGAGTTCCGTCCGCACGGAACTGACCCGAAGAGCACCAAGTATCGGTGAAGATGAAGAGAGGCCTGATGTTGTTCGTTCCCGGGGTGTAGACAGCGGAATGAGCAGTGCAATCATGCGTCGAGACCTGCAGCTCATCAAACATGTGGAGGATTAACTCTCCACGGATTAGTACATCCCCATGATTCGTGCACAAACCATTGTCCGTCTAATTACTCCAGAAGCTTGCACTTTGCATCTGTGGGGACGGGCACAGCTAGCTTATTTTATGCACATGCTGGAGCACTGCAGTACTCGCCATGGATGCAGCACATCGACTCAAAGAGGATTGGGCAATGGGTTTCTGCATATTCTACATGAATATCAAGTAATCAGGTTTGGTCTCCAAGAAACCAGCTGATTTGAGTGCGAATTATGAATGCAAGTGAGGTCCTTGTAGCTGGTGTGAATCTGAAACTGCTGCAATCTGGTTTTCAAGAATGCAACTGCAGTTTCTTCTTTAGGTTAGTTACAGAATCGAGCATTTGACAATAGATTTGTTTTCTGAAGTCTAGGTGAAGTCCTAGACATGTATCTAGGAGGATTTTCCCTTGGGTTTGAATTATGTCGAAAACTTTCTAGATGAAATTTAGGAGCGGGAGCGGAATCCGAAGCAAGATGGAATGAAGGTTTCTTACTCGGTCAAGCGGATTGTTGCGGCAGACTCCCTTGGGTAGAGGAAGTTGCGAGGGGCCGATGTTGGTTCTGTCCAGTAGCACCACGTTGCCGTAGTGTGTCACTGCTGTGTGCATTGATGCAATTCCCGCGTTTTCTACCACCACTTCCCACGTTCCACCACCTGCTGCGTCTACTACTGCAGGGCTCGATTGCCAGGGAGACTGCACCAGCAACAAAGAGAGAAAGACCCGAAGAGCAGAAACTAGCCTGCTCGTCCGCATTACTCCTGCTCTGCTGCTATCCTTCGCAACTGGGTCGGTCCGGATCTCTCCCTCGCGTCGCTCTAGTATCTGGATTGTGGACTGCCGGAGTCAGTTCGACCAGCACTGTGTCGTCACTTTTGTATGCCCGCTGATCTAATTCTTCCCAGCAGCTTGAAATCCGGATCTCCAACTAATTCTGTTTCACAACCTCGATCTGGCAACGAAGTCGTAGCTGAGAACAATACGATTCAATCGCACTGACTCGTAGGATTGTCGTTCAGTGCTGAACTCTCCAGCTAGAGCACTCATGTGTTCAAGAAAGAGTTCTCGGCATGCCGCAGTTCCAATGTAGGGAGCATGGCTCGACCTGCTGCTGCAGCCAGTCCAGTCCACAAATCACGGTTGTCTCCCGCTCAAGTTCATCAGCTGCTAGTTACACTCGACTATTCTCAATTCTTGTGATCAACTCCTAAAGATTTCAGCACTTTTAGACGGTCTCGATACAGAGCGTCTATCTCGTCTCTTGAAGCCTCAATATTCGAGTCAAGAACTCAAGGCAAACTGAAGAAGTTTAGTCTGAACTCAAGCCTTTTGTGTGATAGATATATAGATACTACGGCTGATCTCCCAACGACAGACGTGGTAGCTCCATATAACCTTACTAGGCTCAGATATCTCCTCTGCAGCTTCACCCTAGCTCGACTAATCTCTTGAAAGACACTAGATACTTTAGGCTGCAACCAAGCAACAACAGCGCCGATGACTTGAGGCACAAGAACTTGCACTACTAGTTTACTAATTCTTCACAGCTGTAAAAATGTCACGTGAATAGCCACTACAGGCTCCCGAGAGTCGAGACAATATGTAAGGATATGAGTAATGCAGGATACGTGGGCCTATAACAAAGAATGTTGTAACAAAGAGTCAATCTAGAGACGTAAATAGAAAACTCCTGAATGCAAGCAAGAGCTAGCTGCCACCAGCTACAAAAGTAGCTGCTAGCCTTGAATAGCTCAGTCGGAAGCTGCTGCAGTGTTCCCTCAAAATATTGCAAGACCCAGCGTCTCGAACTCTGTAACACCTATTTTTTTATAGAACAGCTGAACTACCCGGCTCCCCAAAAAACAAAAAACAAACAAACAAACAAACACATCCAGAGCTATTCATGGAGCCCCGTGCCGAAATTGGAAAATCATTTCCCGACATGCGAGAACAGCAGGCCTCGAAATACTAAACATGAGTTTCCTGCAGTTGGCTAAGAACTGGGCGCCAGGAGATGGATGAAATCGAGTCTGATCAATCAAAACCCCTTTTCTATGTCAAATCAGATATAAGCCCAACACTAAGGCATTTGATCATTTCATGTTCAGATCCAAGTTTGCACTCGAACTGCTTACTATTTGCTAGGTAAAATTGTTAGTTAATTGATCAGATCAGTTGATGTCCAAATTGAAATTTAGGGCATCTTTCCATTAGGCTCCTGGGATCACAGCAGCTATCCATTACTTATTTATTTAGCTAATTGTGCTCAAAGTCACCTCCCAGCTCCCCAATCCAGGAGCTTCTGACGGGTCTGAGTCAAACTGTGTGACTCACCACAAAATGACATCTGAACCAGAACATGTGTTCTCAAAGTTCCCAACACTTACTTACATATTTCAACGCACTTGCAGCTTTTCAAACCAATGGAAAGCGATTCTCCTTGCAACAAGAAACAAGACCCTATGCCAGTGGCCTTCCATTAGGCTGTGATCACACTCTGATACATGTGTAACTGGGATCACAGCAGCCTAATGAAAAGTGACTCTTATATATTTCTACACTTTCGCGCATGAGCTGATCTTCCACGACGAAACTCCCCCAAAAACCCGGATTTGCTACAAAAGACTAGCTAGTAGAAAGCTTAGTAGCAGCGTATACGAGACCCATGCATGCAACCACATTGCTGCAACTACTGACAGCACTAGCTGCACAGTGGTAGCAACCTTCTCCATCCATCCTGCATTTGCTTTAGACTAGCAGCTAGTAATCACAACTGATGTAACAACTAACAACAAATTTTTCGCGATGTTCATCTAATTACAGTACGTACGTGATTACTAGCGCAGTTCGTTCTGCCTGCTGCATCGTGAACATCGAGGGTCTCCGTGATTCCTGCACATCATTACCGCACCGTCGTTGACGAGCTGACGAGATGGTGGGCATCCTAAGAGGGAATATAGGGAATAATGGGGATGTCATGACTCATGAGAGAAAAAGGAAGGGAACCACAGCGTTGTTTCCGGTGTACAGTTGTAAGTTCGGCTGCAGCAAACCCACGCTCTCTCCTGGTTCCAATATATAGCATACTGATTTGATAAAGCTGCGCCGCCACTCACGCCCAGGGTTCTTTTCAAATCCAGCTGCATGGCTCTTGGTCACGGGATCAAATCCCTGCAACTTTCTGCTTCAAACAAACTCTAATTGCTGGCCACCAAGCTAGGGGTACACTTAACTAATTAATTAATTGTTTTCAACCCCCTCCTAAAGACTCTCACCTATTGGCACCTTACTGGGTGAGTTAAATCAACAGGTCCTCACTTGTACCTTCTTCACCTTCTGGAACTTAAGCTGGAGGTCACTTAGCGGTTGTGTTTGGAGAATTTTGACTCCCAGACCAGGCTGAATTAATGTAAGGACCAGTGTTGGATCGGTTAAGGTTTGGAGGGTTACAACTGCCAGTTCCAGTTCCTTTGGTAAAAACAGAATCAGAATGGGATCTGATTTTTGGAACCTGAATTTACATTTTTGAAGAACAAGTCCCAGAACTGGATTCCTGGTTTCATTTATGTGTGAAAATGGAGCCAGAATCAATATTTTTGAGGGGAAACAAAATAAATTATATGTGAAAGCACAATAAAGAGATCAACTTGGGCACTTTCATAACATATGCCAAAAATATACATTTTCAAAATATGTTACATTTAATTTTGGATTTCACTTTTGATGTTTAGGCTTTATATTTTACTTTTCAATATTATTTTCAAACTTATTTCTTAGAACTGAAACTAAAGGTTCTTAGTGAAAATAAAGAATCAACCAAGCCTACTAGTAAGGACCCAACATTCGAGATGTTTACAAGCAACCCAAACAAACTTGTGGACAGACTAAACTAGCAGCCACCAACTCCCAATGCATGGTGGATGGTATGTGGACAGAAAATACTTTTCCATTGCCTTCTTGCCAGGTAGCTAACAATGGTGGTTACCTCTCTACTAACCCTCCAGATGCATCTACCTAACTACTGGCCAATAGAGTGTCTTACTTCCTTACCTATGTACATAGTAAGCAACCGCTCATATTACCTACCTACTTATGTATGATACCTACCCAGTCATACAGGTAGTTTACCTTGGCACTAGCATGAGGTGGAACCGTGGAAGTGGGAGGCTTCACATGATGGGTTATCCAGGTGGAACTAAACCATCATGCTGACTCTCAACCATAACTGAGTTGTTCAATGGATGGTGCACTGGCGGGTGCTGCTTCACATGATCTAAATTGATTTTTGGAGGTTTGAACCAGTGTTGGCTGACTCTTCCTTTTGAAGAGAACCTCGGTGTCCCTGTTTCTTCTTCTTTAACAGTCTCTTAATCTTTAGCTTCTTGTCAACACTTCAATTTTTTTTGGCAGGTTCTTCAACGTTTGGTTTCATGTGTATGACACACGCTCCCCAATATTTGAGATTGTATAGATATATATGGAGCTTTATGAGACATCAAACTGAGCATTGTATACGTATGAAATTTTATAACTAATTCAAACTAATCATTTACTAATCAAACTAATCAAATTCAGCTTATTTAAAACTCTTCAAAAAAGTTCAACTTGGTTAGTACCTACCTAAACAACCTAAATCTGAATTCAAGCTCATTGTTTTGATCCATGATTTTACTTCCAATTTTAACAAAGGGTTAATTCCACAAAAGAATGTCAGTTTGGGTCTGAGTCACAAGAACCTAAACATGAGGCCCCCTGACAAGTTCAACATTGTACAAACTGAGAAACCTGTCAACATTGGTTTTGCCAATGGTACCAATGTGCATGTACAAGGTGTTGCTTCACCCAAGGTGCAAATGACTTGCCTTGCATAATATAATGAAATGAGTATAATTTTTTTATTGCAGCAATTTGTTTTCCAAAAATATGTATTATGTCAAATATTCCCTTTTTTCCAAAAAAATGCCATATTTTTACACATTATTCAAGGAAGTTATGAGGATATAACAGGATATTAATATTTTTTTACCACACATTGCTAAATCTCCTACTATGGCAACATCACAAAGTTGACCCAAAAAATAATGGAATAGTAATAGGCATTCCTTCAAAATAAGTGATTAAATGTTGAACTCGTCTAATTGAACTCACAGGTTAGGAGGAGAAGAATATTAGTATATTACTAGGTAGTTAATTTTTATATACAAAGGTGGGTTGAAAGAAGGATTGATTATTTTAGTATTACCGAATCTTCTGCTTGCACTTGATCATCTAGTTCTCATTTTTTTAGTCTGAGGTCATTTCATTCTATAAAGCAAAATAGAATATCCCTTGCACTTGCTGGTCAAAAAACCTCTTGCAGCGCTATTATTGATCACTAGATAATTTACTCTGCATTTTCAATTAATAGCTCTGAATCTGTTTTATATTGAATCCAGTACTTCCTTGCAACTGCAGGTTGAAGTTTTTATTGGAAATTGTTTTAAACATTAGAAGAACTAAAGAGGAGGACCAATAAGCACCAAAGTGGCTACAGCAAACCTCAAATTAAAGTGGCCTATTGCATACATGTGACCCTATATATGCCTCCTGAGCCCAGCCATGAATCTGCCTTTAATTTAGACTATTCCCTGAAATAAAGAGGACCCTCTCCCCTGACCCCATAACCAAGTATCCCTCCCGCTAACCATTGATGAGTCATGGATACCTCCAAGACAAATTGTCAGATCCAAGCTTCTGATATACCACCCCAGGACTTAGCTTGGCTAGGCACTAATTAATTACTTTTGGAATTGTCAAAAATTCTGAAAAATACCTGCCTGCCATGCTGAAAATCTGAAAGAAAATCTCAAGCGCACTAGCTTCATTACTTAGAATAGTGCCTAAATTATTTTAAAAGAATTTTATTGCTTAAAGTAAATAACAAAAAACTATTGCTATTAGGCTAGTCTCCTTCCTTCTAAGTCAGTCTAGGTACTATCGCAGGCAGACTGAATAGAGATCTGACCCTCAGCAGCAAATAATTCATTATCTTGTACACATTAGTTGATCCAACTTAAACCAGACTTGTGAATCAAAGCTTGCACTCTGTACCATAGAGGTCTCTGAGCCTAAGAAGCAAATAATTTATCACCACCTACAAAATAGTCTATCAAGCTCAAACTAGACTTCTGAATCCAGGATTGCACTCTGAACCATGTCAACCTATTTGGTACTAAGTTCACTTATTTGTACTTTTCGCCCATTGTCTCTAATGGAAGGGGAAGGTTTGGGTGGGAGGGAGCTAACACTGTCAGTAAATTTTGTTGGGTTGTGCATGTGACATCTGGAGTTGACCTTGTAAATTGTGTAATAGGCTTATGAAAGGTTTTTTTTTGGCTCACAACAACCATATTATCAGAGACCTGCACACTGCACACTTCATACATGGCCCAAAGTAGTCAACATGATGTGACCACATAATTTTTTAGTAATTAGCCAAAATAGTTGCTTGCTGGCACTCTTTGTTGCTTCTGAAAAGAGTTTCAAATAATTGTAAGTCCTTTTTGCATGAAGGTTTGTCAAGGTTTATTATTATTATTGAAACAAGTTTGTTGACTAGATTATGTACTGAAAAACCGGCCTCACAAGAAGGATCCTTCCATAATATTCTTGACTACTTAATGGAGCCTGCCATCAAAATCTTGCAGTTTGGATTTATTTTTTTCTTGAAATTTGGTGTGTTCTTTGAAAGGATTGAAATCATACTTTTCAGGTTCGACAAAAGGGAAAATTCACCTGCAAAAAATCACTGAGCAGCACAACCCAATTCAGTTTTGCAACCAAGAATTAAGTATCTCCAAAATTTTCAGTATAATCAAATTCTTTTATTTGCATGATTATGGATGTTGCCTCATGAACACTTTTAAGTGCCGAAATAAGTTTGGCCAAGCTGTTAAATGTGGGTGATTGGTTGTATCCAAACATAAAAACCTCCTGGTTGCTTTTCCTTAGATGTAGAGGCATCATTAAAGGACTTCATTAATTGTCTTACAACCAGAGAGCTTTTCATAAAGCTTTCTTATGTATTTCTCTTTCATGATACCAATCAGTTATCATGGGAATCTTATTTTTAAAACTCGACCAGGTTTTACTCTAGTTAAAGCCTTAAGGGTGGGGCTTTATGAGTATTCAGGCTCCCCTGAGAGGGCCTTATTCCGGTAAAGCCCACTCAACTTTGGAAACCGGGGAATGCAATAAAGTTACCAGCCAAAGGAGGGCTACTGGCTCCAGTTTCAAAACTGGGAATGAAATCAAAAGTCAGGAGGAAAACAGTGCACAGGCAAAATAAAGGGACAGGAACCTGTTTTTCCTCGCCTTAAATGGTCCTTGCATGAGTTTCAGTGAAATTTTTTCTCATTTTTTTGATGTGGCACAGGTGGTGATCACCCCCACAAGAGATTTAGCATGAGTGGCAATGATCCCACAGAATTTTTAGCCTTAAATGGCAAAAAGATTTGAGAAAAGTGTCAAAACAGTAAAAAACTAGCAGAAAAACTGCCATAGGCAGTAAAATCTGGCAAAAATTTCTTTGTCACTGGATGCAACGTGGCACCTTAAACCTCATTCAATAACAGTGTCTGGCGATTTGGAGCTCTAAACTCTTGTTGTGATGGTTGCGCCTCCCCAGCTGAGGGTGAAATTTTGCCTCAGTTCGCCAGAAAAAAAAACACATGAGTTTCACCCCCACTTTTGGATTTGCTTTATGTGCGCCTTCATTGCTACCACGTACTTCATTAAATAAAGTCAGCTTGTCAGAATAAAATCATGCAAATCTTGTGAACTGATGATGCCCAGTTTCATTAAAGGATACCAAATCTCCCTCACATTCAGGCTACATTCACCAATAGAAAAGTTAGCTTAGACACCTCTCCAGTTCCAGCCCCATATGTTCCTCATTTTTAGTCTGTACTGCATGCTTTAAAAACCAATGGGTGCATCAACTATGGCTTTACAAAACTTCTTTGTATTTGAGAGACAAAGAATGCAATAATCACACACTTTAAGTTCAAAATCCTAATCTGTTTTAAATCATTCATCACTAAACATTGAACCCATTACTCGAAACAGCTGATATGATCCCCATTCCTTTATCAAATAGAGCAATGTTTTGCAAGTTAGAAGCATTAGGTGGAGAGCTACAAATGTTCTTGGAGCTTCAGAAGTAGAGGAACAACAATGTGTGAAGATTTGACCTCCTTTGAGTTTTCAAATGTTCTCACACCGGCCTATCTACCCTAATCTAAACAATGTGCATTATACACAATGGCCATGTCATTAATTTAATATCAACAATTGATACTGTATGATAAATTGGTCATAGCTAGGGGAAAAATTTAAAAACAATTTATTTTAATGTACATCATCATATCATGT
>Ga0209208_10009722_pt1 | contig 12600 bp, 9 predicted proteins | sample S1TSphfallax_3_FD_187694 | JGI IMG/M metagenome (GOLD analysis project Ga0209208, IMG submission 187694) | Host-associated microbial communities from peat moss isolated from Minnesota, USA - S1T2_Fd - Sphagnum fallax MG (SPAdes) (version 2) | ecosystem: Host-associated > Plants > Peat moss >...
TTGAGCCAGCGCTCGTAGAGCGGGGTGAGGACCTCGGCGGGCAGGACGCTGTTGACGCGGATGCCGAAGGGCAGCAGCTCGGCGGCCCACTCGCGGGTGAGGGCGAGCTGCGCGCCCTTGGCGGCGGCGTAGGCCGAGGTGCCGCCCTGGCCGGTGAGCGCGACCTTGGAGCTGATGTTGACGATGGCGCCGCGCGAGGCCTGGAGCAGGTCGAGTGCGTAGTGGGCGAGGGCGTAGTAGTGGACGAGGTTCTGCTTGAGGCTTTCGAGGAAGCGTGCGGGGTCGCCGTTGGCGAGGCCCACGCCGTCGTTGACGCCGGCGTTGTTGACCAGGCCGTCGAGGCGGCCGTGCTTCTGCTTCACAAACTCGATGGCGGCGCGGCAGGCTTCGGGTTGGGCGAGCTCGGCCTCGAAGAAGTCGCAGCGGGCGGGGTCCTGGGCGGCGAGGAAGCGCTGGACGTTGTCGGAGGCGCGGCTGAGGACGACTACGCGCGCACCCTCGTCGAGGCAGGCGCGGGAGATGGCTTCGCCGATGCCCGCGCCGCCGCCGGTGACTGCGATGACGTGGTCGTGGAGGCCTAGATCCATAGAAATTCTCTCCGGGATGAGCGGAAAATGCAGATCCTTCGACTGCGTGTCTCGCAAAGTGCGCGAGACACTTCGCTCAGGATGAAAAATAAAAGTACAGACGCTTAGCGCAGGTTGAAGAAGCCGCCGTCGATGGGGTAGTCGCAGCCGGTGAGGAAGCTGGCGGCGTCGGAGCAGAGGTAGAGGGCGAGGGTGGCGATCTCGTCGGGCGTGCCCATGCGGCCGATGGGCTGGGAGGCGGCGAGCCGCTGCATGGCTTCTGCCTCGTGGCCGGGGTAGTTTTTGGCGACGAAGCCGTCGACGAAGGGGGTGTGCACGCGGGCGGGCGAGATGCAGTTGCAGCGGATGCCCTGGGCGATGTAGTCCTTGGCCACAGAGAGGGTCATGGAGAGCACGGCGCCCTTGGTCATGGAGTAGGCGAAGCGGTCGGCGAGGCCGGCGGTGGCGGCGATGGAGGCGAGGTTGAGCAGGACGCCGTGGCCGGCCGCGAGCATGGCCGGCAGCGCCGCCTTCATGCAGAGATAGGTGCCGCGGACGTTGACGCGATAGAGCCGGTCGAAGTCCTCGGGACTGGTGGAGGCGAGCGAGCCGACGTGGGCGATGCCGGCGCAGTTGACCAGGATGTCGGCTGCGTGGGATGCGGCGGCGAGCTGGGTGAAGGCGGCGGCGACCGAGGCCTCATCGGAGACGTCGCAGGCGACTGCGGCGGCGTTGGGGATCTCCTGCGCCGCGGCGAGTGTGCGCTCATGGTTGAGGTCGAGCAGGACGACCGAGGCGCCGGCGGCGGCGAAGGTGCGGGCGATGGCGAGGCCGATGCCGCTGGCGCCGCCGGTGACCACGGCGCGCTTGTTGTGGAGGTCGATGGAGGCGGCGGAAGGCAAGGTGAGGCGTCCTCGTGCGACTTCAGGTCGCAGGTCGTTTGTAACGGCGGGCGCGGCGGGGTGTCAAACCGATGGTCGCAATATGCAAGGGGTTGGCGATTGGCGGCAGGGTCGCCCCTGATAGGATTTCCTCTGCCGGGCAGGTTGAGCGGAAGTTGAAGCAGGGGATTGAGTTTGGAAGCGATCAGGATTACGAAGGTGCGGGTGATCGACCTGCGGTTCCCGACGTCGCGGGCGCAGATCGGCTCGGACGCGGTGAACAAGGACCCGGACTACTCGGCGGCGTACTGCATGCTGGAGACGGACGCGGGCGGCGATATTCCACTCAGGGGCCACGGACTGACGTTTACGCTGGGTCGGGGCACGCAGCTGGTGGTGAGCGCGCTTGAATATCTGGCGGGGTTCGTCGAAGGCCGCACGCTGGAGTCGCTGACCGGGGACATGAACGCGATGTACCTGCAGCTGACCGGGGACACGCAGTTTCGCTGGCTGGGGCCGGAGAAGGGTGTGATCCACCTGGCCTGCGGCGCGCTGGTGAACGCGGTGTGGGACCTGTATGCGAAGGCCGAGGGCAAGCCGGTGTGGCGGCTGCTGGCGGAGATGTCGCCGGAGCAGATTGTGGCGGCGGTGGACTTCCGCTATATCGCGGACGCGCTGACGCCTGCGGAAGCGCTGGAGATTCTGCGTAAGGGCAAGCAGGGGCAGGGGGCGCGGCTGGCGCGGCTACAGGCGGAGGGCTATCCCGCGTATACGACCTCAGCTGGATGGTTTGGGTACAGCGAGGAGAAGATTCGCCGGCTGTGCCGCGAAGGGATCGCGGAGGGGTGGACGCACTTCAAGCTGAAGGTGGGCGGCGCGGCGGAGGACGACCTGCGCCGCGGGAGGATCGTGCGCGAGGAGATCGGCTGGGAGAACCGCATGATGGTGGACGCGAACCAGAAGTGGGGCGTGGCGGAGGCGATCCAGCGGACGAAGCAGTTGAAGGAGCTGGACCCGTGGTGGATGGAAGAGCCGACCAGTCCGGACGACATCCTGGGCCATGCGCGGATACGGCGCGAGGGCGGGGTGCGCATCGCGACCGGCGAGCACTGCCAGAATGCGGTGATGTTCAAGCAACTGCTGCAGGCGGGCGCGATCGATGTGTGCCAGATCGACAGCTGCCGCGTGGCCGGGGTGAATGAGAACCTGGCGATCCTGCTGATGGCGGCGAAGTTCGGTGTGCCCGTATGTCCGCACGCGGGTGGGGTGGGGCTGTGCGAGTATGTGCAGCACCTTTCGATGTTCGACTACCTGGGAGTCTCATGTAGCCTCGAAGACCGGGTGATCGAGTATGTAGACCACCTGCATGAGCACTTTGTGCACCCGGTGCGGATCGAGCGTGGGCGCTACATGGTTCCGCAGTCTCCGGGGTACAGTATCGAGATCGTGGCGGAGTCGCTGAAGAAGTATCGGTATCCCGAGGGCGAAATCTGGAGGGCAGCGTGAAGATCGTTCAATACAGGCAGGGTGAGGGCGCGGTGCGCGGCGGTGTGCTGCAGGATGGGCGGATCGCGCCGCTGCCGGTGAGTGGCGACCCGCGCTTCGGCGGCGACGATGTGGTGGCGACGATCGCGAGCGGGGCCACGCCGGCGTTCGCTGCGGCGCAGTCGGTGGCGCTGGAGGAGGTGACGCTGCTGGCGCCGCTGCAGCGGCCGCCGCGGATCTTCGGCATCGGGTTGAACTATGTGGAGCACGCGGCGGAGTCGAAGATGAAGGTGCAGGCGGTGCCGACGGTGTTTCTGAAGCTGGCGTCGTCGATTACCGGGCCGGACACGGACGTGCTGCTGCCCGCGGAGGCGACCGAGCCGGACTATGAGGCGGAGCTGGCGGTGGTGATCGGCGAGGGCGGCCACCGGATCGCAGCGGCGGACTGGGAGCGGCACGTCTTCGGGTACACGATCGTGAACGATGTGAGCGCGCGCGGTGTGCAGCTGGCGACCAGCCAGTGGACGCTGGGCAAGAGCTTCCCGACGTTTACGCCGCTGGGGCCGTGGATCGTGACCAAGGACGAGGTGCCCGACCCGCACGCGCTCGATATCAAGCTGACGCTGAGCGGCGAGGTGCTGCAGGATGCGAACACGCGCGACCTGATCTTCAAGGTGCCGGCGCTGATCGAGTATCTGTCGAGCATTGTGGCGCTGGAGCCGGGCGATGTGATCAGCACCGGGACGCCGCCGGGCGTGGGGCTGGGGCGCTCGCCCCAGCGGTGGCTGCGCGACGGCGAGGAGATGGCGATCGAGGTGGAGAAGGTGGGGACGCTGCGCAACCGGACACGGGCGGTGTAGGCGGCCTGGTGGTGTTCCGACGGCCTGCTGCGTAGGGTTCCAGTTTTCCAGTTAGCCAGTGGGAGTCAGGCGGTGGCTGGGAGGGTGCGGCGGCGGGCGTTGCGGCGCAGCTCACCGGCGTCGGAGTCGAAGCTGATGATGAGGGCCTGGGCGGCCTTGGCGCCGTGGGCGCGGTAGGTGCGGGTGGTTTCGCCGGAGATGTACAGGACGTCGCGGGCGTGGAGGATGTGGGGCTCGCCGCGGCGCTCTACCTCAATGCAGCCGCAGAGGACGTAGACCATCTCCACGCCGGGGTAGAGGTGGGGATGGAAGGGGGTGCGGTCGGGGCCGGGCAGGAACTCGGCCATGCAGGGGCGCAGGCCGCCCTCGGGGATGAGGATGCCGAAGCTTTCGGCGATGTAGTCGGGGCGGGGGCCGCCGACGGGCAGGCGGACGCGGTCGCGCGCGCGCTGCACGCGGAAGACGCGCTGGGCGTGGGGGTCGTTGGAGTCGAAGAAGTAGCTGAGGTCCTTGCCGAAGACCAGCGAGATGCGGGCGAGGTTGCGCAGGGTGGGCACGACGCGGCCGGTCTCCAGCTGGGAGAGGAAGCTGGCAGAGAGGCCGGTCTTGCGGCCGAGCTCGACCAGACCCATGGAGCGCTTGAGGCGGAGCTTCTTGATGCGGTCGCCGAGATGCGCGGCGGCGAGGAGGTTCTCTGCGGAGACGGGGTCGACGGAGGCGCTGCCGACGGGGTCAGCGGTAACGGCCTGCGCCGCAGCAGAGCCGGCTGCTTTGGTGGACTGGGTAAGAGCCTTGGGCGTGGACTTAGTCAAGGGGGTGCCTCCCGCGCGCGAGTTCGCCGCGTCAACATTATTTTAGATGCTATGAAAGGGTGTTTGGCGTGCGGGGGAGCCGGCATTGCGGCGTGCGGGGCTGCTGCGTTCGCGGTGCGGTAGAGTGCGCGGCGGATTGTACAGGGCATCAAAACTTCGCCAGGTCGAGCCGCTGCCGGGTGGAGAGCAGCGTCTTCCAGGGGTCGGCGCGGAGGCGGCTGCGCCACGCCGGGAGGTCGGCGACGGCGAAGACGGGCAGCGCGGGCAGCTTGAGGGCGGACCAGGGCAGCGGCAGCGAGACGTGGCAGCCGGGGCGCGCGCGCGGGGAGAAGGGTGCGACTGCGGTGGCGCCGCGCTCGTTGCGCAGGTAGTCGAGGTAGATCTTGCCGGTGCGGGCGGACTTGGTCATCCGGGTGAGGTAGAGTGCGGGTTGTTCGCGCTCAAGCGTGAGCACGAAGCGGTGGGCGGCGTCCTTGACGGCGGGCCACTCGTGCTCGGGCTGGATGGGCGCGACGATGTGCAGGCCCTTGCCGCCGGTGAGCTTGAGGAAGCTGACCAGGCCGAGCGCGCGCAGGCGGCGGCGGACGAGAGCGGCGGCCTGGGCGAGCGTGGACCAGGGCAGCGCGGGGTCGGGGTCGAGGTCGAAGATGAGCCGGTCGGGGCGCTCGAGGTCGTTGTTCTGCGAGCCCCAGGGGTGCAGCTCCAGCACGCCGAGCTGGGCGAGCGCGATCAGCGACTCCGCCGTGGCGGAGGGGCCGGTGAGGGTGATGTAGGGCTCGGGGACGCCTGTCTTCTTGTCGGGAACGTCGATGGAACCGATGGAGCGGGGCAGCATGGAATTGATGTGCTTCTGGAAGAAACACGGCTTAGATGATGATTTTGAATCGCTTGCTACGCCATCGGGGCAGCGGACGAGGCTGAGCGGGCGGTCGGCGATATAGGGCAGCAGCTGCGGCGCGACGGCGGTGTAGTAGTCCGCGAGCTGCCGCTTGGTGAGGTGGGAGGCGGGGTCGAGGACCTTGTCAGGATGGGTGAGGTATGGGGTGGATGTATTGATTTGGCTCGGCTTGGCTGGCTTGGTGGTGCGCAGGGCGGCCTGGGGTGCGGTGCTGGCATGGGCGGCGCGATGCCGCGGGGTGGGGGCGACGGTGGCGGATTCGCGGACGACCTGGTGGGGCGGCTTGTCCTCGCGCAGGCCGAGGAAGGCGGCCTGGCGGACGAGGTTATCGGCGGTCCAGGTCGCGAAGCGGACCTGGGCGACGAGTGTGGGCCGCACCCAGGTGACGCCTCGGCGGGCGGCGGCGGGCAGCTCGGCGAAGGCGGGCGCGGCGACGTCGAGCGCGGCGAGCTGCCGGTGCAGATCGCGCTTGAGCTGCTGGGTGAAGCCGGTGCCGGTGCGGCCGGCGTAGATGAGTTGGCGATGGCCGCCGGGGGCGTAGTAGCCAAGCAGAAGGGAGCCGATGCGGCCGGGGCCTTCGGTCGATGCGGTGAAGCCGGCGATGACGAACTCCTGCTCATGGAGGCATTTGGACTTGAGCCAGGTGGAGTTGCGGCTGCTGCGATAAGGGGCGTCGGCGAGCTTGGAGACGATGCCTTCGGCGTGCAGGCGGCAGGCGTGGTGCAGGACGGGGACGCCGGAGCCTTCGATGTGCTCGGAGAGGCGGAGGGTGGGGCCGTCGTGGTCAACGAGCAGGCCGGCGAGCAGTGCTTTGCGGTCGCGCAGGGGCAGGCCGCGGGTGTCGTGGCCGCTGCGCCGCGGCTCGATGCTGCTGGGTGCGAGGCCGAGGTGCAAGAGGTCGAAGACGAAGTAGGTGAGTGGGATGTGTTTGGGGTCGTTGTGTTTGCGGTTCTGGAAGGCGGCCTGCAGGTCGGCGAAGCTGGAGTTGCCGTCGGGGCCGAGGACGACGACCTCGCCATCGAGCGTAACCGAGTGCGCGGGCAGGCGGGCGACGGCCTGGGCGACCTCGGCCATGCGGTGGGTCCAGTCGAGGCCGCTGCGGGTGAGGAGCTGGACCTTGCCGCCTGCCTTGCGCGCCTGGATGCGGTAGCCATCGAGCTTGATCTCGTGCAGCCAGCCGGCGTCGGTGGGTGGCGCGGTGGCTTCGAGCGCGAGCTGCGGCTGGATGAAGGCGGGCTGGGCTTGGCGGGGGCAGCGGGCCAGCAATTGTGTTGCGTCGGCGACAGCTCGACTGGGTGGGGCTTTGGAGTGATGAGTCGTGATAGCTTGCGGAGCCGGGGCGCTGCTCTTGGACGTCGGCTTGACGCGCGTCCAGGCCTTGCCGGGTTTGCCGGTGCGGTTGGAGTTCCAGACGTGGTCGCCGGCGGCGGCGATCTGCTCGAGGGAGCGCTTGGTGACGGCGGAGTTGGGCTTCTCGTCGGTGATGGCGGGGTCGTGGGGGCCGCGCTCGTAGGGGTCGTGCTCCTTGATGAGCAGCCAGTTGGGCTTGGCCTCTTTGCCGCCCTCGCGCTTGGTCTCCTTTGCGCTGTCGCGCTTGGTCTCCTTTGCGCTGTCGCGCTTGGTCTCCTTTGCGCTGTCGCGCGGGGCCATGCGGATGAGCGCCCACTTGCCCTTCATCTTGTGGCCGTTCATTTCGAACTTCAGATGGCCGTCGCGGAGGCCGGCGTCGACGTTCTCATGGCCGAGCTGGGGCCACCAGGTGCCCTGGTCCCAGACCATGACGGTGCCGCCGCCGTACTGGCCGGCGGGGATGATGCCCTCAAAGCCGCCGTACTCCATGGGGTGGTCCTCCACCTGCACGGCGAGGCGGCGGTCGGTTGGGTTGTAGCTGGGGCCTTTGGCGACGGCCCAGCTCTTGAGCACGCCCGCCCAGCCGAGGCGGAGGTCGTAGTGCAGGTGCGAGGCGGCGTGCTTCTGGATGACGAAGGGCAGGCCGCGGGAGGTCTTGGGCCGGCGCGTGCGGGCTGAGGTGGAGGATTCTCTGGCGGGCGCAGAGGCTCGTGTGGGCTCCGCGGCTCCCGATGGCTCCGCGTTTCCCGATGGCTCCGCGTTTCCCGATGGCTCCGCGGTGATGCTGAAGTCGCGCATGGAGCGGTAGCGGGCGAGCTGGGTGTCGACCTCGCCGGCTGCATCGGATTTGCGCGGGTGGCTGGATCTGGAGGTGGATTTCTTCTTCACTGCCTTTGTTGCCATGAGGGGTCCCGGGGCCGAAGGTAACGAGCAGGGCGGATGCGTGGTGCCGATCCGGTGATACGAGGCGGTCAGGCGGACTTGCGCTGTGGCGTGCTCCTGGCTCCGGCAGTAGCGGTTCCGGCGTGGCCAGAGCGGGGTGCGGTCGCGGACCGGACCGGCTTGCGGGCGTTCGTTGCGGCGGGCCTGACCAGCGTGGGCCCCTTGGCGGTGGTTTTGTGAGTGGAGGGCCTGTGAGCGACGGCCTTGGCTCCCGCCTTGGCGGCTGGCTTGGCATCGCCCGCGACGGAGCGGCGTAGCGCGTCCATGAGGTCGATGACCTTGCCGCGGGTGGGCGCGGGCGCCTCATCGCGGGGGATGGGTGCGTGCTGCAGCTTGGCCTCGACGAGCTGCTTGACGGCGGTCTCGTAACCGTCGACGAACCTGGCCGGATCGAAGGGGGCGGACTTGCGCTGGATAAGCTCCTTGGCCAGCTCGAGGGAGTCCTGCGCGAGCGTGGGCCGGGCGATGTCGCGGAAGTACTCGGCGGGGTCGCGCAGCTCGGCGGCGTAGCGGAGGGTGTAGGCCATCATGCCGGCGGGCGCGTCGGAGCCGGCGTGTCCAGCCTTGCTATGTCCTGACTTGCCGTTGGGCCGGTGGCCGGTGGGGGCGAGCGCGACTACATGCTCGCGGCCGGAGAAGGCGATGGTGGTGAGGGCGAGCTTGTGGGTGTCGACGAGCGCCTGGCGGACGGTGAGGTAAGCCTCGGTCTGGGCGTCGTCCTCGGGGACGACGAAGTAGGGCTTCTCGAAGTAGGCGGGGTCGATGGCGTCGAGGTCGACGAACTGGGTGACCTCCATGGTGTGCTTAGCGGGGACGCGGAGGTGGGCGAGCTCGTCGGGCTCAAGGGTGACGTAGTGGCCTTTGCTGTACTCGTAGCCCTTGACGATGCGGGAGGCCTCGACCGGGTCGGCGGCCTCGTCGGGGGCGCGCTCGACGGAGCTGGCGAGGACCTTCTGGTGGCGGACGCGCTCGCCGGTGGAGCGGTCGATCTGGTGGAAGCGGATGTCGGCGCGAACTTCGGTGGCGGGGAAGAGCTTGACGCCGAAGCCGACCAGCGAGATTTGGATGCGACCGCTCCAGTATGGACGGGCCATGGCTGTTCCCTCAACGTGCTGCAAGCATTGAGAGTGCGGCGGATGGCGGAGGGATGTATGGGGCCAGGGGGTTAGATAAGGCAACGGCAACGGCAACGACGAACGCAATGGACGCAAAAGGAAAAACGCAAAGGTCGCAATGGAAGGCAAGAGTCGATGTCAAGCAAAGCGCAGGTCGGCGGGGCCGGCGGTGGAGAAGTGGACCTGGACGGCGGAGCCGGCGCTGGCCAGGGTGTTGCCGGTCCAGGAGCCGGTGGTGATCCACTGGCCGGCGCGCAGGCCGCCGGTGCGGGCGGTGCCTTCATTCGCGAGCCAGGGCAGCAGCTTGAGCAGGTCGCCGGAGGTGTTGGAGCCGATGCGCTCGACGCGGAGGATGCCGTCGACGGCGAGGGTGACGGCCTCGGCGTTCCAGTCGATGGTCTGCCAGCCGGCGACGGGCGCGCCATAGATGAAGCCGCCGTGCATCTGCAGGTCGGCGAGGGAGGCGAAGCGTGCGGCCTGGGTGGGGTCGGTGAAGGCGGTCTCGAGGACCTCGATGATGGGATGGCAGGAGGCCATGGCGGCGAGGGTCTCTTCGCGGGAGTACGGGGTGGTGCGGGGTGGCAGGTCCTGGCCGACGAGGAAGGCGATCTCGGCCTCGAGGCCGCGGTAGCGGCCGGTGGCGAGGGTGCTGCCCGAGGCCGCCATCCAGGCGGCGGGCATGGGGGCGAAGAGCGGCGTGGCCTGGGCATCGGGCGCGCCGATCTTCCAGCCGCCGATGGGGCCGAATGCCTCGGCGAGGCGGTCCTGCACGAAGTAGACCTCGTCGAGGTCGGCGGGGACGAGCTCCGGGGGCAGGTCGGCGATGGGAGTGAGGGTGCGGCGGGCGGCGAGGAGGGTCTCGACGGTGGAGAGCAGCGTGGCTTCGCGGGCGGAGGTGGGCATGGAGATAGTGTGCCTGATGCGGAGGTAGGCCGGCAGGGCGTTTATGCCCGCGGCGGGTATTCTCACGGTGGGGTGAGCAGCTGCGCGGGCGTGAGGCCGCGGAGGCTGGCGTCGAGCAGCTCGACCATGTGGAAGGTGGGCAGCTCGGCGTGGCCGGCGCGGCGGAGCGCGGCCTGGAGTTGCAGCAGGCAGCCGGGGTTGGCGCTGATGAGGGCGTCAAGCGGGCGGCCTTCGGCGCGGAGTGCGAGCAGGTGGGCGACCTTGCGGTCGGCGAGCTCGTCGGCTGGCTCGGGGTGCAGCAGGTTATAGACGCCGGCGGAGCCGCAGCAGAGCGTGGGCTCGGCGAGCTCGGCGACGGTGAGGCCGGGGACCTGCGCGAGCAGAGCGCGGGGCTGGGCGACGATGCCCTGGGCGTGGCGCAGGTGGCAGGCGTCGTGGTAGGCGACGCGCAGCGGCAGTGGGGCGAGCGCGGCGGGCAGCGGCGTCTCGGCGAGCAGCTCGGCTACATCTTTGCAGCGCGCGCTGAAGGCGGCGGCGCGGGCGGCGAAGGCGGGGTCGTCGCGCAGCAGATGGCCGTACTGCTTGAGGCTGCTGCCGCAGCCGGCGGCGTTGACGACGATGGCGTCGAACTGGCCATGGCTCTCTCCCTCGCACGCAGCCTGCTCGAACCGCTCGATGAGCCGGCGGGCGGAGGCGCGGGCGTCGGCTTCGAGGCCGGTGTGTACGGCGAGCGCGCCGCAGCAGGACTGCCCGCGTGGGATGACGACCTGATAGCCAACGGCGGCGAGCACGCGCGCGGTGGCTGCGTTGACGTGGGAGAAGAAGGCGTCCTGCACGCAGCCGGTAAGCAGAGCGACGCGGCCGCGGGTGGGTGTGGTTGTGATGAGGTTTGTGGGCAGCGCGTGGAACGGGTTCAGCGGGACGCGCGGGGTGAGGGACTCCATCGCGCGCAGGCGGCGGGGCAGCAGCCGGAGCAGACCGGAGCGGCGCAGGAGGCCCTGCAGGCCGAGGCGCTGATAGAGCGCGAGCGGGACGGCGAGCCAGCGCAGCCGGCGCGGATGCGGGAAGGTGGCGAAGAGCAGCGCGCGGAAGAGCCGATCGGAGAGTGTGCGCGGGGGAAGTGCGCGCGGGGGAAGTGAACTTTCAGGGGCCAGTTTGCCAGTTTGCCAGTTGCCAGTGGGTTGTTCGAGCTGGGCGCGGGTGGATTCGAGCAGCTCGTCGTAGTGGACGCCGCTGGGGCAGGCGGTCATGCAGGCCATGCAGCCGAGGCAGTTGTCGATGTGGGTGCGCAGCGTGGCGTCGGGCGGCTCGGTGCCGAGCGCGGCCTGGCGCATCATCCAGATGCGGCCGCGGGGCGAATCCATCTCATTGCCCCAGAGCACGTAGGTGGGGCAGGCGGGCAGGCAGAAGCCGCAGTGCACGCACTGGTCGAGCAGCGGCAGGGGAAGGTTGAGGCCGATCTGGGTGAGGGCTTCGGGCATACGCGGTGTACGTTTCAGATTTCCAGCGATCCAGTTTGCCAGTATTCCAGTTTTACAGGCCGGCGAGGAAGCGACCGGGGTTGAGCAGATGGAGGGGATCGAACTCCTGCTTGATGGCGCGCATGAGCGGGAGGGCGGCGGGTGGCGGTCCCCAGCGGTCGGTGGCCGCGCCGGCAAGGACGGTGACGGCGCCGCCGGTGGGGACGAGGCGGTCGCGCAGGTCTTCGAGAACGGCCTCGGTTGCGTCGAGCGCGGCGGTGAGGCGGACGGTGACGATGCCTGCAGGGTCGGCGACGCAGGCGGCTGCGTGGCCGGGCAGCCGATCGAGTTGCGCGACGCCGTCGACCAGAGCGGCGAGCTTGGAGGGCAGCGAGGCGATCCTGAATACAGTTGCATCCGGAGCTGCGAAGAGCCGTTCGCGGGCGAGGAAGATGTCGCCGGTGGCGGGTTCGAGGGGGAGTGGCCCGGCGAGAGTCCGCAGGCGCTCCTCGTGTTCGGCGAGTGCCTCGGGCACGGTGGCGAACTCGAGGTCGAGCGCGAAGCCGGCTGCGCCGTTGCGGAGCTGCATGCGTTCGAGGCTCATGGCGGCGCGCAGCAGCGCGGCCATGAGACCGGCGAGGGCGGCGACCTCGGATGAGCGCACGGTGAAGGCCGCGGTGTGGCGGGGCAGCGGGTGCAGGCGGAAGGTGGCCTCGGCGATGACGCCGAGGGTGCCGAAGCTGCCGGTGAGCAGCTTGGGCAGGTCGTAGCCGGCGACGTTCTTTACGACGCGGCCGCCGGTGCGCGCGATGGTCCCGTCGGCGAGCACGAGCGTCATGCCGAGCACGAGGTCGCGCAGGCCGCCGTAGCGCAGGCGCAGCAGGCCGCAGTCGTTGGCGGCGAGCACACCGCCGACGGTGGCGCGACTGGGGAAGAGTGGGTCGGCGGCGACGCGCTGGTGGTGCTGGGCGAGCGCGGCTTGCAGCGTGGACCACGGCGTGCCCGCGGCGACGGTGCAGGTGAGGTCCTGCCAGGAGTGCTGGAGGACGCCGGTGAGCTGGGTGGTGGAGAGGGCGATGTCGGTGGCGATGGGGTTGCCCCAGCCGGGCTTGGTGCCGTTGCCGATGAGCGCGACGGTGCGGCGGTGCGCGGTGCAGTCGCGGAGCAGCGCGGCGAGTTCTTCGGTGGTGGCGGGTGTGTGCATGGAGGTGGACGGTGAAGGTCGTACCCACCCCTAAGCCGCTTTGCACCTCGACGTCGCCGCCCATGGCGCGGGCCAGATCGCGGACGATCGCCAGCCCAAGACCGGTGCCGCCAAATTTTCGAGT
>Ga0209208_10009723_pt1 | contig 12600 bp, 12 predicted proteins | sample S1TSphfallax_3_FD_187694 | JGI IMG/M metagenome (GOLD analysis project Ga0209208, IMG submission 187694) | Host-associated microbial communities from peat moss isolated from Minnesota, USA - S1T2_Fd - Sphagnum fallax MG (SPAdes) (version 2) | ecosystem: Host-associated > Plants > Peat moss >...
TAAAGAAGTCCAACAAGCTTGAAGAACTTCAAACAAGTAGTGACATTGGACTTTCTACCATGTGAAACAGGCTTATACAAAATAACAATTTTAGTGGCCCCATTCCCCCGAGTCTGATTTCCCACAGAGGCACTTGGACTTTCACGTAAGTTTTAAACCAAACATCCAAATACTTGGCATTGTCTAAGTTGCATAAACATGCTTTACACTTAGGATGATACTTTATTTTGAAACCAATGAATTGGTATCCATTGTCTTTGGTGTGTGTAAAATTTGACAAATGTGTGAAAATGTGAAAACTTGAAGGTATGCTCCGGGAAATCCAATGTTGGGATCACCAACATCCAAATCTACAAACATTGGAATCATAATTGGTCCTATAATTGGTGGCATCTTAGCACTAGTCATCATTATTGGTGTCATTGTTTATTTTCAAGTTCAAAACAAGCGTGGCAAAACCACCAAAACAAGTGGGGATTTGCAAATGATGAAATCTTCTCATCAAGGTAAGTGCAGAATATTTGACATTTTAGTATTTGGTAATTGATATTCTCATTTTTTGTAGTCATTAAAGAACATCAATGTTACCTATTGGGATCATGTGTATACAATTCTTTCACATTTTATTTTTTAGTATAAGTTAAATCACTACACTTTTTTGATTGGATTCATTTTATATATGGCCAAGGCAAGTCTACAACATAAGTATATAGATGTTCAATTGCATGCAACCAAGTTTTATGACTTCATCATTTGTTTTACGAAATTGATCATATAGGTGCAAAGTTTTATTCAATTGCTGAGGTTACTATTGCAAGTGACAACTTCAAGACAATAATTGGAAAAGGAGGGTTTGGACATGTATATTATGGCAAGCTTGAAGATGGACAAGAAGTGGCAATCAAAGTTCTTGATGTAAAATCAACCCAAGGACCATCTGAATTCTTTAATGAGGTTTGTAAAAGTTCAAGACATTTTTTAAACGGTCACAATGAGATTAGTTCAACTTGGTTGTGACGACAAAAATTTCAACCCATTTAATCTAATTATTAAATTTCCAACTTTTAAAGATTGTTTACATTTGCGACAAGACTGAGTACTTAATTCTTTCCCTCCATAATTTAGAATGTCATCAAATCATTCCAAGTGTAAACTTCGAATTGTGATTTGAGAATATTTAATTATTAACATCTTAACAAAGAAATTCCAATGATGAGTAATCAAAACTTGTATATAGGGGATTTTGTAGAATCCTTCATATGGTCATCCATGCACCATTCCAAAGACAAATTTTAAAATAATTACATCATTTTCAAGCTTAATTACTTCATTTTTTTATAACTAAATGCTTCTTTTTTCCCACCTTTGTTAATAACTACCTCCCTTTTTATAATTATTTCATTATTTTCCCCTATCCACCAACATGGATACGAAAAAACAAATTAACATGTATCTTTTCTTTCCATGAAATGTGTATTAATTTAAATTAAATTTGACATTGAAATAAATAATGATGAATTATTTAAACAAATATGAAACATAAGAAGAAGAAAAAAATAGTTAATTGTCACTAGTAGTGCGTAGCAACACAGAGCTCAAATTTATTAGTATTCATTTTTGGGTCAAAACAAGCTTTATAGGAACCAAAAAGGTGTCAAGTTAAATCATTGAAAATTGGAAAATGCAGTAAATATGTTTTTATTCTAATAATTTACAATTATGGTAATCATTCCAAATTGTGTTTTCATGTTTAAATGAATGTTGAAGATTTCAAATTCAAAAATCATTTGATTCAATCTCAAGTTTTGGTTTTAGTAAAAACCTTTTGAACTTGAACAATTGCATAAAAAATGGTCAATATTAGAAAAGATTATGATTTAAGGACTTTTTTAGTAAAACAATTTTGATGGTAAAAAGAGATTAATGATAGTAAGCTATTACCCACATTCAAAAAATGTTCACAATTTGAAAGTTGTGAAATTGGAACGTTTTCAAATTCAAAGTATGTTTTTAAAATTCCAAGATTTCAAGAGTTTTATCACATGTAAATGAGGTGTAATGTACATAACATTTAAAACAAAGTTGTAACATATGATATTGAAAACCAAAGCCTAAAATAGTTAGCATATATTAGAAGGGTTTGAAATTATGATCATTTTTTTTAATGAAACATAAAATCTAGTAGAGTTGCACACTTTTAAAACATTCATAGTTATGCAACAAAGATAAACAAAAACAAATGTGATGTATTGGGGAAATTATAAATATTTCTAATAACAATTACAAAAAAGTTTGTTCAAAATTTCCTCTATGTTAAAAAGTTAAAAGGATAACAAACAAAACTAGGTGCAATCCTTTTATTGTCATGTTGGTTCCTAATTAATAATTCATTTTCACCATGTGACCTTGATTTTGAAACCATATATTTATTCATTATCCATCAAGAATCAACCATTTCCATTTACAAATATGCCTTTAAATATTGTTCCAATTGTGTTTAAGGTGAAATTATTTGAGGTGAACAAATTGAATACCCCATAAGCATGTTAATAAAAAACAATTCATGGACTAAAAAATCATAATTTGATGAGTGGCCAAACCATGTGGATCCCACATGCACAAAAAAGATTTAGTACCTGAAAAGAACTTAGAGTCATGTGGCCCACTAACTTGAACAAATTTTATCATTAAGTTATTTGCAATAATGTTCAAAATTATCAAAGGGATATCATTTTGTACTCATTTTCAAAAAACTTGATCTATTCATTTGTTGGTTTTCACATAGGTTGATGTTTTATCAAAGGTGAGCCATCGAAATTTGGTATCTTTAATTGGATATTGTCATGAAGATAACCAACAAATGTTGATTTATGAATTCATGCATAAAGGCTCTTTACGTGACCATTTATACGGTACCATCAATTCTTGTTCAACCTTTGATTTTGAACATTTGATTGACCCACAAGTTTTAATACATATAAAAAGTACCTCCTATTCATTGTTCAACTTGTTTTAATCATGTTGTTGACATTTATAATTGGTATTGTGGTTAGTGTTTTTTCTGGATAAGTTTTTATCAAATTTTGACCTTTACAAAAAACAAATCCATTAAACAAATTGCTAAAATTTGCCAAATTTCAAAAATGATTTTTCTCCAAAACACCAAATTTGTATGATGAGTTCCAATAGGTAGCCAAGAATATATAATGATCCCTAGATTCAATTTTGCTTATTTTCATATATGGTTTCTAGCCATATTTTGCTAAATTGATTTTTAATGATGCCCACTTTGGCTACATCATAAAATTGAAAAAATAAAACATTTATTTCAATTCAAATCCAAAAATTAAATACATAATTTCATGTTTTAATATGATTTTTTTTTTCGTGATTAAACACAGGTGATCTACCAATGTTGACAGCTGAAAAACTTGATTGGAAATCACGCATGAACATTGCTCTCAATGCAGCACAAGGTAAATGATTCAACTATTATACGAGTTTTGTTGAATAACACATCTTTGCAAATCAAAGTTGTTTTATTTTACTAAGTTGTTTTTTTGCATGGAATATTTCAATTTTGGGCATCTTAAAACCAAACATGACACAATTTATCATAAGGTGAAGTTTTTATTAATAGTTATGCCTTGTTAACATAAATTTATATGGTTATAATTTTTAAACATTTAAATTTGAAAATTGCAGGCTTGGAATATCTACATTCAGGGAGCAATCACAGCATTATTCATCGTGATGTTAAAAGTAGCAATATTTTACTCTCTAATAATATGGAAATTGCAAAAGTTGCGGATTTTGGACTATCAAGATTAATATATGGAGAAAATGATATTACTCATGTTACAACAAATGTCAAAGGAACTGTAGGGTATCTTGATCCAGAGTATGTATTTAACCACATACATCATGGTCCAATTATTGTAATGTGTGACAAATTACAAATTCAATTGCTTACTGATTACATATTATGCATTTCACATGATTTCACCTTGTAAAATGTACACTAATAATTTCAAAATGCCACATTACATCTTTTTAAGAAATGCATTAACAATTGGTGTGCATGGACTTCCTCATTCATAGGTATTTTACAACACGATGTTTATCACCAAAAAGTGATGTATATGGCTTTGGTGTTGTGCTTTTGGAAATAATATCTGGACGCATGCCTATAGATCCAACATTACCAAATTGTGATGCTTGGAATTTGTGTGAATGGGTAAGTTATAAATTATAGTCCTTTGAGTTTTCTTTTAAAATTATTCCATTTTGTTTATTTTTACAAGTATCATTTTAAAACTTGTAATAAAAAAATATGTATACAATATTGTGTTATAATACAATTAGGTGTACATATGAATCATGTATTTCAAATACTTGGTTTAAGGAAACATTATTCATGATGGTCATATTGAAGTAAACTATTAAGTTTCAACTAAGCACAAATGAATGTTTGTTGAACACTCTTGTAAGTGTCTTTTTGCAAATGACATCAAAAAGTACAAATAATATGTGTATGTGTTGAATAGGTGCGATCCAATCTCCAAGCAGGAAACATTGACAAGATTTTGGACCCTATTGTGAAAGCTTCAAACCCTCAACTTGATGCTTTATGGAAAGTTGCAGAGATTGCCATCCAATGTGTGGAACCCAGATCTATTCATAGACCAACAATGACCAAGGTAGTTGAAGAATTACGAGCTGCAGTCTTGCAAGAAGGCTTGAATTCATCAAGGTGTTCACAACATGATAGATATGAAATTCAAGATGAATATGGATCTCAAATAGATGCATTTAATCCGAGATGATCAGTAGAGGTTTGTGGATATCAACTCTTGTGTGAATTATATAATTTCATGTAATCTAGTTATAATATTTATATCAAATGGACATGGACAAACTTATAATATTTATGTTGACACTTCCAATTCAAGTTTTAATGTCATATGTGTAATAATGTTAATTTTTTTTTATCACTATTATTAAATTTGGATAGCAAGTTATCTAATGTAACCATATTCATAATAAATTTGATGTTCTAGTAATTATGGGACCCTTTTAAAAATCAGCCAAAAATTAAAATGCTAATTTTTTCTTATTAATCATAAAAAATTGAATAATTAATTTTTTCTATGTGATTCAATTATCTACATTCATAAAGAAGAAGATTTGTTTTCATTAATGAGCAACACATGTCATAAGCAATTCTTTTGATAGTTCAATTCTCATAATTTTATTGAAAGAACCTAGGGCATTTGTATAGTCAATATAAACTAGGTCAACCGAACTATACCAAGGAAATTGAAGCTTAAATTAATTTAACATAAAATGCATTTTGCATTAATCTAAAAGGTGCAAGCACAAAATCCTATTAGTATTCTAGTTTTCATTGCATTCAAAAGTTTACATGGCATACTAGATAATTGGAATTGATTTAGTCATGAACATGTGCAATTAATGGTGATTCATATTTTAGTTTATCAAAATGTGTTGAAATTTGTGAATTTTTTAAAGACTCAATCTCCAATTGGTGTTTTTTTTTGTAACACATCATTTGGATGAAACAAAAGGACTAAAAAATTAGACAACTTTTATTTGGAAATTTTCAATGAAATTTTGTACATACTATTAGAACATAATAAACTATCTTTTATAACATTTAACAAAATTTGTGGAAATTTTTTATTTTGGTTTGATGCTCACATTTATAACCTTTGGGAATACATTTTGGTGAAAGAAAAAAAGTTTTTCAAACTCTTTGTGGGGGTTCATATTGAACTAATTGAATTACATTTATGCAAGGTGGTATATATAAAACAAATGCAATGAATAACAACGCTATATCATGAGCCTATGAGTGTGAACTTGTGAACATGAATAGGTGACTAAGATAAATCTTTGTGAAAATCTTTTGATGAAGTGGACAAAATATGTTCAAAATATTTTTTGCCACAAAGGAAAGAATATTTTTTTATGTGGACAAAATTTTAATTAATATGGCATAATATTTGCCATGTGGAAATGAATGAATGTAATATTGATGAATTTTTGGGATGAAAAAATCAATAAAGTATTTGGTTAAATAAAAAAACTAATGATGTTTTTACTTGGATAAGTCTGGATAATTTAGGTGGGTAAAAACGATTTATGTTGCCAACGTAAAATTTGTATTTAATACTTGAAGGTTACCATTGGGCAAACTACTTTACAACCATTGATGAACTTTATCTTATTCCACATGCATCCCATGCAAATTGCAAAGACAAGCCAATAAAAAAGATAGGTGAATAATTGAGAACAATGTATTTATAAATATAATGGTATCTACTTCATCCCAACCAATCTACAATTCAAATTACTTTAGTTTAGCAAAAGACAAAGTGGGTCATACATCTTGGTAATCAAAACACCAAAATTTCTTTAATTATTTGTAGAATGTTCTCATTACTTGACCTCTATAATTATGGTACAACTTGTTAGTTTATAAATTTCATTCAAAAACTCTAAGTTGAATGATGAATGAAAAATTTCATCAGCCCATTTTGCAAGATGTAATACAAATGTTTACAATGCATTTACTTTCCATGGTTGCCTGATAAACTTGTCATCATTGACACAAAATCCATGTAATTGCATGCAAGGAAAACACCAATCATTACTTCATATTGTTTACAATTTTCAATTGGATCTAAAATGATTTGATATATTTGACCATAGTTGGAAGTAAGAATGTTAGTGGGTGGCAAGATCTATGCAAAACTAACACATCCAACCTCCCACTTGTTTTGTTATTGAGTTAAAATTTTGAATACTAAAGGATGATGAATATGACAATGCTTGATTATTAAACAACACAAGCCACACACACCTCAAAGCAAAAAATGAGTTTAGATTGCAGGGTTTGGTTTTTATTACTAAACACAAGCAAATTCCTTCACTAAATCAATAGTGGGAACACAATGCCAAAATGTGTCTTTCATGACTTGGACATTTATGAATAATGTCTTAATTTAATCATGTAATCATGTCTTTGGTTATATACCTTTACTCAAATGTGTGACCACATTGCAATTGCATTATGACAACATGACTAAATTGGGACTATTTTGTGACTACATTATGACCACATGACTAGCCTACATACATTAATAACCTACCTATGTTAATAGTTTAACTAGCTGCTACTTACTTATTATGTAGTACATACGTACCTACCTACTAAATATAGGTAGTACGTACCTACCTAATTACCTATTACATATTTATTACTAAGTACCTACCTACATACTAAGGAATACATATGTATGTACATGTGTAGGTACCTACTATTTATTATTAGGTACATACTTACCTATATACTAGATAGGTAGTACATATATGTACCTACTATTAAGCACCTACTTACCTACTTACTATCTTTAGGTAGTACTTACCTATTACCTACCAAGCTAGGTATTTACTAAGTTACTAGGTAGGTTTTAATTAAGTTGTTAGGTAAATACTTAAGTACCTAACTTATAAAGTAGGTTTTAAAAAATGTTTATAACAATATGGTGACAATTTTTGTCATGTAAAAATCATGTGGTATGATAATTAAGTGGCAATTTAAAGAGTTCTTCCCTCGATGTGGAGGTGAAGGGTTCAAGTCTTCACACTTGCAACTTAGTGAACTAGTTTAATTAGCTTAGCTTGCTAATTAAATTAGCCTACATTCCTAGGTATGTTAGGGCATACATTCCTAGGTAGGCTAGGGCCTACATTCTTAACATATACGTTGAGTAATTAATATTTATACCATGTGTTTACATGCCACATATCTACATGGCATGGGTGGAGAACATATTTATTTCATATTTAATGAATTATATCCAAGGGCCATAATTTATGGATCTCATCAAACATTGATGACCTCCATGACTTTATAGTTGCAAAAGTCACAATCATAAATTGTCTTGCAACTAAACCACACTAATGACTAGGTGTCTTAAACGACGTGTCCTATTTGACTACATAGTCATGTAGTCATAGATGTTTTCCATGATTAACAACCTAGTCATAAATCAAGTCACAAAAGACAACTTTTCTTGTAATGAAATTAATCCACTATCAATCAAAGAATTGAAATCTAGAGTGAAGGGGTTTTAGTCACCAAACATTGTTAACAATTCATGGCAACCAAAAGACTGGCCATCAATTTCTTTTGATTGCCTTACATATTGTGATAAAAAATGGATTTAATTACCATAAGATTTGTGACTAAAAGTTCTCAATCACCAATCTTGTGGCAACCAAAAAAAATTTCCCCAATTTCATGGTGATCAAAAACTTTTTTTCATTGATTTTATGGCAATCAAATCCATTTTCAATCATGATGTGTAAAGGAGCTAACCCCAAGTGTAAGGAAAAAATTCCTTACATTTTGCTGGACATCAAGATGAATGTCGATGTGATATGTAACACAAAATGGGTGTGTCTTGTCAATTCTAATAACCATGTGAATTTTCTTTTAGTTTTGAGTTTTTGGCCACACATCTACATCCAAAGGTCGATTGACAAGAGCAAATGCATCATCATGAAAAGAAATTAAAGGGACACTTCAACTTTTTGGAAAGGACGGAGGAAATCGATTTTTTTCAATGTCATCACTTCATCTTGAATGAGATTTATCGCTTTTTGCACAACCCATATTGTAGGCACAACTAACATGCTAATTGCATACTTCCTTTAAGTGCCTTTGACATAACAATTTTGATTGTCATGACGAAACAACAATTTGTGCAATTCAATTGTTGCACATTTAACAGCACTCAAATTGCCAACATAACAAGGATGAATGCCAAAATTATTTATTTTGAAATAATTTTGGCCTTTGCAATAGTGGTTGGTGTGCTTTTGTAAAGTTGAACATTTAACATTTAACCTGGGGGGCTTTGCTATTGGGAAGCCTTCTTGTGAATTACTCCACAAGCCCATAATGTAAATGCAAATTATGATAGCTCACTTTTGTGACCAAACGATGTTTTTTCCCTGGGTACCTTTTATTCAAATGCATATGGTGATTGGTATATCCTTAAGTATATTAATTGGCACTTAGGTCTAGACTAACAATTTCATTATGAAGAGAATTGTGTGGTTACTTATCAAAAGTAGTAATGGACTTTTGAAGTTCAAAAATATGGATTGGTCATGTAACTCAAACATCACAAAATGGAAAATATATATATTGATTCACATTCCAAATTTGTTATTGGGACTTAATACATAATGTAATAGAAGATGATAAACTCATATGAGGAATCTTTTTTTAAAAAACCCTAATCATTCAATAGTTAGGGACTTTTGAATGGTTAAAATTTGACCATATTTTCATAAGTCCATATGAGTTGCAATTTTTGTTTGTTTTTTAATTTCTTTGTCCCAAAAGCATATTTTTGAAAGTTTTAAATGGGGCATTATTCCTTTGGACTTTGTGAATTTTCCTTTTAGGACTTCCAAATTTAAAAATGACATCAATTACGTTAAATAAAAGTTTTCACATAGATTTGGGATGGTTTGTAGGTGATTGGACATGTATTATTCAAAGATTAGAATAATAATATTTTTTAAAATAATAAGCATGTCCATTTGAATCATCATAAATAATCTTATATGAACTTGTAGGGAATGTAATGTTTACCATTATTGAGCCGTTATATTATGCATTCACCCCACATCTAAATTGGGTGCAAAGTTGCATGAACCCATCTCCACTCATGGATGAAAAAAGTTTACACTATTGTGCCTATGCAAATCCCCTTATGATCCTAGGGGCAAAGCTTGCCCTTGTTTAATCAATCCAAACCTTCCAAATGGGGTATCTTCAATGTATAGGACAAACTTGGATCAAATCTTGCAAATACATCAACTGTCTATTAAGGATCATCAAAATGATTTGATGTATGAAAACAAAATTCATCCTTGTGTAAATTAGTCTTGAAATGACCTTAATGCAAAAAAACATAATACATTTTAGATTGTTTGAAAGTTTGCACATAATCATCTAAGGTGGTAATATATAAATAAGCACCCCTTTTCACAAATTGCTAGAACTAAATGTTGTGGATCAACTTTGATAAATTACAAGTTGGCATGTTTGCTTCCCCATCCAACAAAAAAATTTACATTAAATTTGACAAAATGGAATACGAACACAACATAGTAAGGATTTATATCAATTGAAAAAGTGGTGCAAAGAAATTTGACATCTTGCATGAATCCTCTCCATTGCTTCACACATAAATGCCAAAAGTTTAATCAATTGATGAACTCATGAATTGCACCTTCACCAACAATGTCTCCAAAGGAATACCACCAAGACTAGGTTGTAGCATATTGAAGGTCAACTTTTTCTAAGGATCTTGCATTCTTATGTTTATAACAAAAAACTTTGTTATAATCTTCGAACTTGGGAGCAATGAGTTAATGTGCTCATTTAGTTATTGATTCCAATGAAAAAGACAAGTTCACTCGTCAATTATATTCACAATAGGATTTCCAATCCCATAAATGATATAGACAAGATTCTAATTTGCTTGGGCATTGTCTGCCATGAACCCTTTGAAATTGGGATTTGTTACACCTTTTTTCAAAACAATTGTGTTCAACTTGGATTCCACAGTATACATTGGACTTCTATAACTTTTGACTACATGTCAAAGATAACAATGGACATTACTTTACAATAGACTAAGTCATAGACAAGTGGCAAGCCATAGTCGTCCAGCCTTGAACATGTTTGACATGATCAAACATCATCTAAGAATTTTCCAAATCACCCCAAAGTTGTATTCACTTGACTAAATTGATTCCACATCCATCTCCCTTCACCTATATCTTGAAAAGATAAACCTTTTATGCAAATTATTGCCTAGGAAAATAATTGTTTTGAATGTAGTCATAAGGATTAAAAGCTTTCAACGTGATGATGTAATCAATAGAGCTCATGTTCTCAAGGCGATGCTTGAAAGATGTAATCAAGTTGTGAATGTTAAGGGAACACAAGGGCAAAATTTTTGACATGGTTTGATTGAATTTTTCACCCTTTAAAAGGTCGATAAAACCTTCCCCATTCTCATTGAAAAGGTGATGATATAGAAATAAATGTCTTATTCACAACTAGTATTGCAAAGGATGTAGAATTGGACATGCGAAAAACCTTTTCTACAACCACATGCTCTTCACACTAAAAAAAACCTCGGTTTTTGCAACCAATCAATTTGCAACTACTTGTGACTATTTGTCACTTGCAACTAATGTTGATTATTTCTACAACCATTTTTTGGATTTGGTCATGTTGGCAACTATGTTCAAACTAACATGTGATTAATGTTTTTTTTCATCCTTTCATTTGGACTATTTTAACATTTTTTCATCTAACAAGACCCATTTATGTACAATTAGTTGGAAATGTGTCCAAATGTGTTGCAACCCTCTTAGTATTCAATGTGTATTATGTGTATCCTAAGATGTATGGGTTTATAATGGTGTATTAAATGTATCCTACCCATAAACATATGAGAATATATAAGGATGTACATGTGTATATTTTGGGTTAAATGTATTGATTATATTCAAGATATATGTAGGTTATATTTTGTACACACATTATATTGTTAATTTTTCAATCATAAAAAACTCCAACAATCCCAAAAAATGTATCGTAAATATTGTACAATTATTACAAAATCATTATGATTACACTAATTATACATTAATTTCAATAATTATTTGATTTATGAATGAACTTAACAATCATAACTTTTAATTTGTATCTCAAATTAGTGTTCAAAATATTCATAATAATTTTATTCAAATTAAAGTCATTGATATTATTATTGTACTTGTATTAATTCCATTACATTAAGTTACTCATAATTTCACATAAATCAAATATATTCCAACATATTCTATTACACTAATTATTTATTTGAATAACAATAACACTAATGTAACTAAGTATAAATATTAATATTTTACTTATACATTAATAATAAGAGACATGTGATTTATAATTCAGCTTGATTATTATAATTTTTAATTTTATAATATTTTTTAAATGAAAATATTTCCACTATAATTAAATGCTTATATTATAATTCTATAATCATAAAAATATATTATAGTATAGTAGAAATTTTAATTATATATTTTTAATTTTTAATTTTCTTTATCATTAAAATTTAGAAAAAAATTAATGTAATTTAAAATTGTGATATTATTATGAACTTACTTAGTTTACTTAAAATAAATAAATTTTATTATAACATCATTTTTCACATTAATTAAAATGATATTTCCCAATCATAAAAACTAACTATTACATTTAAAATATTTATGTTTTAATAACAGTAATTAAATTCTATATCCATAATTCAGAAATTATGTCCTATAATTAAAATTCATATTTCACAATTTTATAGTAATCTTAAAATAAAGAACAAAGTTTATGTAATTACTGTATTTAATAAAAATTGACAAACACTATATAATTGTATGTATTACTCATTATTGGCTTATTTGCAATAAATTGTTAATATGAAAACA
>Ga0209208_10009724_pt1 | contig 12599 bp, 11 predicted proteins | sample S1TSphfallax_3_FD_187694 | JGI IMG/M metagenome (GOLD analysis project Ga0209208, IMG submission 187694) | Host-associated microbial communities from peat moss isolated from Minnesota, USA - S1T2_Fd - Sphagnum fallax MG (SPAdes) (version 2) | ecosystem: Host-associated > Plants > Peat moss >...
ATTATCCATTGCAAAAAAAAAAACACACACACACACACACACAAAAAATACCTGCCTAAAATTACATTTATCCTTCCCAAAACACATAGGTATATTATTAGGTTCACACACCCAAAAAAAAAAGGGGGGGCCAAAAAAGAAAAAAATAATTTATTAACGACAGCGTGGTGGGCTGCGGCCGTCGTGAGAGTCGGCGCCAACTTCGTCGCCTCCGTTTGCGGGGGCTCCCCGAAGCCGCAAATTCGGTTCGTTGCTTCAGAGCGCTGCTGCTGCTGCTCTTGCCAGCCAAACTCACCAGCCAGCGAGCGAGTGTAGGTACGCTTCGCTCCAGGATGGCGTTGAAGTAGGCGAAGGAGCAAATGTCGCGACGAGTCGCATAGCTGCGAGTGTCCGCAGACACGTGCAGCGGATGATGGTACTACTACCACCGTATTGTGTGAAGGAAACAACATTTGGTTTTGGTTTTGCATCAGGTGCTCGCTGCATGCCTTCCTAATTTGTTTCTGAATTTCCCTCTTTCTTCTTCTTCTTCTTCTTGTTCCTCACCACTACTGCCCACGTGCACTCCCAGCTGCAGTTCCCCAAGTTCGTTCTCCCTGCCCTTCTTGCGCCTTCCAGAGGGTGGCACTGGCGCCGCCTGTTCTGGCGCCTTTTGCTTCTCCACCCCCCCACCAGCTGCCTATCCAGGTTTCCCGTGAGCCCGAAACTAGCATCGAACTCTACAATTAATTATTAGTAGCAGCGATGCTTCTAGCGTTGAAACCATGGTTTTGTTGCACTGATTACTTCCAAGACACTAGCTTACTTGGCTATTAGAATTATTAGCATATAATGCTAATCTACACCATGCTACTAGTGTAAAAACCATCGTTTTGTTGAACTAAATATTTCTAGACACTAAACTTGCTGCTGCTTGCTTGCTTGCTTGCTTGCTACTACAGTAGGTAAAAGGAATTCGCTTTCTTGCAAATTCGAACGTTTTGCTGTTGGCAAAATCCGTAAGAAGCAGTCGAGTCGACCCCTAGTTGTTTTGTTGCGCTCTCCAAGTGAATTGGTGTCTGGTGAATACTACACTGAGGCGCCATTCCTGCACTGTGAAGAGAGTCCGCAAGCCGCGATCTGCCTACTAGCATGAAATTGAAAGTTGCAGGCCGCGATTAGCTTAGACCCAGTAGATGGATTCGGTCTAAGCGATCGCTCATGAGCTGGGATTGCGGAGATTTGTGATTTCTTCGACTAGTGATCCAGAGGCGCAATGATCGAGCAGGTTTCTTAAGGTTAGCTGTTCTTAGATTTTGTGCAATCTGATCACCTGGAGCATAATAATCAGTTGTGTACGTGTAACTGGCTGCTGTACTTAGCAGTTTATACCTATTCTCGTGCTCACGGCGCGGGCGTGGAGAATTGTCTAGAGTTGCTGGTGGTGATTCAAGCTGTAACAGCATTCATGTCGGCGGTAATGACGTCGAGCTTGCAGCATGGCCACGGCGGGGGCCAGACTGTGACGCCCATGCAGTTCCACGCTGCAGCACAATGTGCCCTGCAGGGAGCTGCGAGTTCGATGCAGCAGTCGTCCTGGGTACCCGCGAACTCGTCGCTATTGCAGCTGGAGGCGTCGAGCTGGACCAAAGATCAAGTCATCCAGCGCCACGACCGTACTAGTCCGACCAACCACAAGAATAACATGCACAGCACCAGACATCACGTTGAGCAGCAGAGTAGCAGCTACAGGCCGAAATCAGCATGCAGCAGCAGCGATGATCTTCCTCAGCTCGCGGATCATGCACTAGATCAAGATTTTCGCCAGTTTTCACCATCGCTGGAGAATCAGCAGAGTGATCTCCTGGTAGAAGTTGCAGACATCAACTTCCATCTCCACAAGGTAAAAAATACGAGCTCTCATGAAATCCTCACGATCAGTACTACGCAACTAGATCCAGAACTGTCGCTGATCATCTAGACTTTCATCTGTACAAGATCATGTGTGATGGACTAGTTCAGCAGCTAGTCCTGACGGGATTGCAGTGGGATTTGATTTACATCTCATGTGTGGCCGTGTGATTGTAGTGGCGTTTGTCGTCAAGGAGTGCACTCATCAGACGTCTGCTCGCGAGTTCTCACGACTTGGATCACATCAAGCTAGAAGACATGCCGGGGGGAGCTCAGGCTTTTGAGCTAGCAGCCAACTTCTGCTACGGCATCACAGTGGAGTTCAACTCCGCCAACATCGCAGCCCTGCGCTGTGCTGCGCACTATCTTGAGATGAGCGAGGAGCTTGAGCCAGGAAACCTTGCTTCCAAAGCGGAAGCCTTCCTCAGCTCCGTCGTTTTGTCGTCCTGGCAGGACTCCATCACCGCACTTCAGTGCTGTGAGACTTTGCATCCATGGGCAGACAAGATCCATCTCACCACCAGGCTTGTGGAATCTATTGCGTCCAAAGCAGCTTGCACTGTTGCTGATCCTGAAGCTTGGTCCTGTTCGGAGCCGCGACCCATCATGTCGTCCATGAACTCATACAGCAGCACTCCTTGCACCCCAAGGACAAGCTTCAGGAACGATCAGCAGCTAGTGTCAAAGCACATAGTTTCTGCTTCTGCAGCTACCAAGCAGCAGCACACCTGCACCCAGCAGCTGATGCAGGACTCTGCATGGTGGTTTCAAGATGTTGCCAGTTTGAGTATTGGGTACTTCATCAAAGTTCTTACAGCAATGGAATCGAAGGGGAGTTTGAAACCTCAACGGCTTGGAGCAGCTCTTGAAGTTTATGCCCACAAATGGCTTCCAGGATTCACGATCAAAGTGCAGGCAGCTGCTGCAACAGATTTGTCATCAAGCAAGGATCACATAAGTGCTGCTACAAGTAACAGTTTCTTGAATAGATCCAAAGATTCATCACCCACCAAGTTCTGGCCGATCGATACAAAGGGTGCAGAAGAAGATTCACAAGTACAAGCTGCAACAAAATTGCATGAGTTTGTAGCAGAGCAGGATAAGAACAGAGAAACCTTACAAGCTCTGGTGAGAATGCTGCCGCCTCATGAGAAGGATGATCGTGCGGTATCATGTAGTTTTGCGCTTGGCTTGTTGCGTGCAGCGAGTATGTTGAATGTGGGAGCTGAATACAAGCGGGAGCTGGAGAAGAGAGCTGCCATGCACCTGGAACAAGGAGTTACATTGAGTGAGCTTCTCATTCCTTCCTTCTCCCACACCAGTGAACATCTCTATGATGTCGACCTTGTTCGTCGCATCCTTGAGCACTACTTGGCACAACTGCAGCAACAGGTGAGGACTATATATCATGTGTCTTAACTGCACTGTTTTTTTATTTATTGGAAAGGAATAAAAAAGAATGCATGGACCTTCATATTCCATCTATTGCAAACTGAATCACAAAAAGGACATTCTTGCAACATCATTTCTACCACGTGACTCCTTATGATCATGATCTTCATTGAGTCTCTGGATTTTGTTGGCATGTGGTGGTTCTTGCAGCACGACCAGACGAGACCAGGCACCCCAAGGAACAACTCTGAGAAGTCTAGTAGCTGCGCCAGAACTACAACTGGTTCAGTTAATATGTTTGAAAGTGTTGCTACTTTGTCAGCTGCTGCTCATCAGATGGCCGTAGTGTCAAAGCTGCAGTCTTGTTCTCCAGCTCAGGCTGCTGCAGCACCCAAACTGATGAAAGTGGCAAAGCTGGTGGAAAGCTATCTTGCAGAGGTAGCAAGAGATAAGAAGCTACCTGTTAGCAAATTCCAGGCGCTTGCTGAAGCTCTGCCAGAGTTTATGCGCATCTCTGATGATGGACTATATCGAGCAATTGACACTTATCTTAAGGTGAGAAGCTGAGAAACACTCATCTATACAGGTCTTGTCACCCGATGATCCCCTTCATTCCTGAATACTTGTTTTAGGGTATGAACTTCAGCTCAAGGCTAATTTTCTCTACAATGAGCTTGTTCTTCTTATTGGAAGCTCAGGTGCAGCGGAATTGCAAGAGGAAAAATTGCAGAGTAAATCAAGGATTCCCAAACATCTTTATCTGACGCAGTGCCAAGTTCACAGTCATGGAAAAATTTGTTGCAATGTGCTGGGTAATTGATTTCAGGCACATCCAGGGTTAACAGAGCATGAGAGGAAGAAGCTTTGTCGAGTATTGGACTGCCAAAGACTGTCAATCGATGCATGCATGCATGCTGCTCAAAATGACCGCCTCCCGCTCCGTACTGTTGTCCAAGTACAAATCTTTTCCAAATAACCAAGCTCATGAAACTGGTTTCTGCAGAATGTGAATCCTAGGCAGTCAAATGATCTAAACCTTGCATAACAATCAAGTTCCTTCAAGCATTTGGTATATACTGAAACCTGAGACATTACCAAACTGCAGGTACTATTTAGTGAGCAAGTGAAGCTCAGGGATGCTATCACAGGAATTACCAACCAGGTTGTGAAAGAGACAGAATTGCATACCTCATCAAGGCTGGAAGCTCAAGGCAACAACTCCACAGCCACTGGACTGCAGACAGGGACTCAGCAAGTGGAAGCTTCAGCAGCACAGGAGCAGGTCAATCAGAAGGACATCAAAGCATTGCAACGAGACCTTGATGCAATGACAGTCAAGTGCACACAACTTGAGAAAGAATATACTGGCATACATGAACAAGTACTCATCCTGAACCCTAAACCATAAACCAGCTATATGTGAAAATCATTCTGCGTAATGATGTCTGAAATTGGTGTTTTCTTTCTAAGCAAGTCCTGAAGTTGGTGTTCTGATATTGGATTTTTCTTTGATCTAAGGAAGTCCTGAAATTGATCCAGGTGTTTTGTGGGTTTTGCTGGTTGTGGAAATACTACCATTCTGGTTCTGAAACTGGTGGACTGTGGCAGGTTGAGAGGCTTTTGAAACCACCCAAACCACATTCATCATCACCATGGTCATCTGGGTGGAAAAAGCTGAGTAGAATGCAAATTTTTCATCACCACAACAAGGAAGAGACTGTGATGGTCCCACCGCCTCAACGTGCCACACCTCGAAAATGGAGGAATTCGATATCATAAGAGTTAGGAAACTGATTTCAATAGCTTCTGGAAAATTTATGCGACTACAAAAACAGATTTATATGTGCACAGAAAAAGATTTCCCCATGAAGAACTCCACTCAAGGCCTTTGTTCCAAATCCATGGTTGGTATTAACAGTTTAATGAGGGACAAAATCCATATTTCAGTTTTTCCAACAGATTGTAATTGTAGCATCTGTGGTTGCATGCTAAATCTGCAAGGACCATCTGCAAACTTGTGCCCAAAATGCTATTTTTCATGGGTAGAAACATTTACTATTTTCGCAAAATTTGAATTTAGGAGAGTGAGAAGGAAGAAAACAAGTAATGAAATTGGGTCTGCACATACTGCTGCAAAGCTACAGTTGAACATCCAGAGCTTGAATTAGGAGAAACCTCATGTAGATAGGCTATGAGGCAAAACTTCTCTGTCATGGGTGATCTTGAGCAATTTGAGCATGTAGAGACATGAGACACCAAAAGGATTTAGCGCATAAGCTTGGTTAAGGTTCACTGCCACATTCCATACTGAATTTTTCTGAAGCATGCATGATTGATTAATTAGGTGAGCGATAGAAAGTGAGAACTGTTTTGGTACAATTCTCACTACTCGTCAGAGTTGTTGTACTGAGGGTGTACATAACCTTTTGTTGTAAAGCTTTCAGTTTGTGTGAGTAGTATTGGGCGAAGAAGTCAGGACATACATGGACTGAGAATGTTGTGCTTACACCGCCAATTAAGTCATTTCATCTGCTAGCATAACACTCTGATGGCATGTACATTTCTGTCTTGCAATCTACTTCCATGACGTCCCAACAATTGTCTTGCCAAGAATGTCAGGCTGTAGTCATATACTCTCCCTCTTGCTCTCTCTCTCATATATATTTGTTGTGCTCCAAACATCTGCATTGGAATTCATTGTGGGTTCTCAGCAAAGTTTGGAATTCTAAGTTTCTTGGGTTGGTTTTGATCTTTATGTAACAGTCTGTACCTTTTATGCAATGATATATACTTGTGCAATAATCTTTCCTGTTGTTGGATATCCACCTCAATAGTAGGTAATACGGCATAAGTTCAGACTTTTTAATTGTTGGTTCTTGTAAATGAGAAGCTAGTCTTTGGGGAATTTGGAAGCCTTGCAAATGTATTTGGAGGGCACCTCATGTCCATGAATATCCCTCCCTCCCCCTCTCACATTAGACATTGATCATCTCAGAGAAGTACTTACCATCCAGAAAGAAAAATGTGGCATTCCTTACGTGCTATATAATTCATGGACTTCACATTTTGTTTGTTCAGAATCATAATGCTAGTTTTATTATTAGACTTAGTTTTAGTTCTACTCTTCTGTGTTTTTGTTTTTCCTAGTTCTTTCGTCATCTATTATGGTGAGTCTGGGGATTTCTGGATTGTCATGAGATTTGCTTCTGTTGTTTCACAGGGGTGTCATGTTACAAGCTTTTTTCATGACAAGGGTGATATCATTAGCACACGAGATCAAGATTTGTGTGGTCAGATATTTACCCGATTGTAAAGATTTTTTTCAAATGCACCAAAATTTATTCCATTTCTTCAAACACTAGCCAACTCTTGAAATTGCATTGAGATTTTTCATTACTAAGTCCGTGTGCCTCATGGTCACAATTTTGAACATTGGAGACCCATTGTATGCATGAACAAAACCCGAGCCAACATGATGAAATTGGCAGCAAGAAACAAATGAACAATGTAGAAGTAGCAAAGCTCTACCATAGTACCTTCATCACTTCAACACATGTTTGTCTGTCGAGTAATTAAGTAATTTTGAGGATTCCATTTCAACAAATGATATATTCACAGAAAAGTGAGGTGTATTGAAATAATGGTTAAATCATAAAAGAGGAATTGAAAAAAAGTTTGAAATATTAATTCAAATCAAAAGATTTCTTTCAACCTAAAAAGAAGCAAATTTAGAGGTGAAAAATGCACCACTATGCACATCAATTTACAAAGTCAAGTGACTCAGACTAAGAAAGGATTAAGAACATTGCAGTTTACTTTCAAGCTTTCATTTGAACTAATCACCACCACTTGGTGATTGAAGGAAAGGTTGAAAGGAAAATTTCACCTTCCATTATTGGTAGAGTCCTTTGATATGTGTAGTATTTTGCAATCTTTGATGGCACAAATCTTTAGTCCCTACATACTTTTAGAGGTTTGATAATAGGCCATGATCTATTACAATGGAGCACCTTGTCTTTGCAATTGAATGCACCTCCCCAAGAGAATTTCATGTTTCAAATCTTAGGGATCTTACAAAAATGGAAGGAAGGTAACTTATACCTTTGTAAGATTTATGAAATTTAAATAGCTCTTTGAGGCTCTTCTCAGATTCTGGGGCCCTGCCTCTGACTATCACTCTGAGCTGGGCCCTTGAATCCAGGAAGATCCTTGCCCTATACATAATTTGCAAGTCTAAGTGAAGACAAGAAAAACACATGAAAGATTGTAGCGAATGTGCACCTGGAAATTGTATAAGGATGTAGACAGAATTTGCTTGGTAGGTGATTGCTGACAACCACCAGAATACCTCATATTTTGTGCAAGGACAGCCAAATAGTTTTCACCCTCATCAAGGGTGAGGTTATGTCTTGCTAAAACAATGGACGTTGCAGAGCTCCTGGAGTGTATTTCTTGATGCAAATGGTGCAAGAGGTATTGCAAGCACCTCATGTGTAGCTAATGCAGCCAATCCACTATGTTTGACTGTGTTGGAATCCCTTGCAAATAATCCTTCCTCAAGTCCATGGGATAAAGAATGAATGTGGTGATTCCAAATTCTCCCAAAAAGGTCTGCAAGGCTAGACTTGTGTGTCTTGTCTGTATCCTGCAGTTTCGTACCAAGAGCCAGTCATATATGTAGTCTAAGGCTTCCTTGATTTGCAATTCCCTTGCCATGCACACCACTTCCAGCCATGAAACTTATTCTGTTTTCTTTGCTATGCTCCCGATGCATAGAAGGAGGCTGCAAACATACAATAGAGTTTCATCACAGCTTCCAACCATGATCATACTTGCCATCCTCCTCAATCTGATGTACATTTCCAGGCATAAGGGCCAGTCCTCCACACCTTCATTGAAATCCCCATATCCTCATCTCTGAGACGTCAAACATACAAAAAGAGCTTCATCTTGTTAACCATGTGAGCTTGCACCCATCATGCACTTTGCCATCCTCCTCAATCTGATGTACATTTCCAGGCATCCCTTGTCCTCCCTCCCCACTTTCATTGGAATCCCCCCGATCCTCCTCATCTCCGGAGCCAAAATACCAAGTCAATTACTTGTTGGAACTCTTCTTTACCTCTCTTTGGATTGCTGTCCAACTCGTTCTTACTTACAGATGCTTGCTCTGATACTCATCAGGTGTTGACAAGCTGTGAAAGAAATCCATCAGTGACATCATTAAGCTCAAAGAAAAATTGGCATCATTGGGATTTCAGTTGCACCCGGAAGTCTTGGAGAAGAAGAGAGTGAGCTCCTCCTCTTGCTTAGGTAACAATTGCCAGTTTTGCAGCTTCCCTTTTCTTCTCACCAGTCTTTTGATTTCCTTTTGCTTTACCATCTTTCTCATATGAAAATCGAAAGAACTTCCCCGAGCCCATACGGTACTACACCAGAGACCTGTACATAAACACAACATTTGGAACACAATGAGTGCCTAGCCATGACAGGTACAAGAGGTGCTTCTAAAGGAACTGAGAGGAAGGAGGTACAAACAAGAGGTGTGGTTGTGAAGGAACTGGGAGGAAAAGTGTACCATAACAAATAGGACTGCAGCTGAGAATTGAAGAATTCATGAAGCATAGGTATTTGAAAACAGGAGGAATCTAGCATTGTTTGACAAAGCAAACAGCAAGATCTAAGATGCATTTGTAAGAAATCATGACAAAACCCACACCTGATCTGCAGCAAATCATAAGCAAACAGAAAAAGGTTTCACAAGAATTAGGTCATTAGGGCTGCTGTTGTTGTACTGGGTCCTTGCTTTTTCCTTGCTACCGTTTGTCCTCTTCTTGAGGTTCTGCGTGAGCTGCACAACAGAAAGAATTCTTCACAGACAGACCCACAAACAGATCCAGAGACACAGAGAGACACAGAGTTAGAGATGAGTGCGAATGCAGGAGCAACAGCAACCGGATTGGCGGGCAGACCGTGGTCATCAACAACCTCGCTCACGGCATCCGCCAAGAGAATACAGAAGGAGCTTGCGGAGATCAGTCTGGATCCACCTTCCAATTGCTCTGCAGGACCCAAGGGCGACAATCTCTACGAGTGGGTGTCCACCATCATGGGTCCCGGAAGTACTGTGCCTTCTTCTTCTTCATCTTCTTCTGTTTTCCTCCCGTTGTTTCTTGAGCTCATGCTCATTTCTTTAGCTCGCTTCTTTCTCTCTGAAAAATGGCTTGAAGCTTGTTTGTCTAGTGTGGGGAGAGGATTGAAGTTCTATTTTTATTTTTTTTTCTTCATTGCCAGGCTCACCATATCAAGGAGGAGTCTTCTTCCTGGATATCAACTTCCCAAGTGACTATCCTTTCAAGCCACCAAAGGTGTGTAAATCTCTTCTGTCAGCATCTTCAAGGGGGTTTCTGCTCATCTTCTTCTTCCATCATTGGTTTTATAAGAGCTATTTGCCACAATTTTTTCTCACATCTTCTTTGTATGCATTCCAAGGTGAATGCATGGATGGGGCACATCTTCTTGCATGTTGTGCATATCAAGGTTTTAAGATGAAGCTATTACTCAAGCTGAATGATATGTAGCTTGTGCCACTTGTTGATGTGTAGCTTGAGCCACTTGAGCATCTGTGGATGTGTAGCTTCTGCTGCTTGAGAATCCATTGATGTGTAGCTTTTGCCACTAGAGAATCTGCTGATGTGTAGCTTTTGCTGCTTGAGAATTTATCATTTGTTCTCCTTCCTGTGATGAGGTGGCAGGTTCTAAACTCTGCTACTGCATTAGATGAGTGCCTGAAGAATTGCAATCAGCATTGAGTAGTAAGTAGTTGGGAAGAAGAGAGGGTAACGAGAGATGTTTGGTATGGTGGGGGGAGTGGACAGGTGATATTCCGGACACGCATCTATCATTGCAACATAAATAGCAATGGTCAAATTTGTCTTGACATCCTCAAGGACAATTGGAGCCCTGCGCTTACCATCTCTAAAGTCTTACTATCGATCTGTTCATTGCTGACAGATGCAAATCCACGTAAGTCACATGTCACTCTCTGTGCTCACTCTTTCTTAATTCCCCATTGCTTCTGGAAATACAACAGCACAACTCCTTGCCTTTGTCAAAACTTTGATCACCAACAACATCACAGAGTCTTGCCATTGCTTCTTGACAATGAAACAGAAACTCAGGATCCAGATTCTGCATTGTGGTTTGTAATGAGTACATCTACTGAAAGAAAGAAGTATTCATAGAGTTTCTTCAGTACAATGCAACTCAAGAACTGGTCTATGCACATTCCAGGGGTCAAGCTTCATCCTTCCTCTTTGAGTAAGCCCTTTGAGAACAAGGGTAGCAATGGGACAGTCATGTAAGGTGTTGGCTTTCAAGCCATTGAACTTCTCAGACTAAGAAAGTGGGGAGATTGCAGATGATCCACTGGTGGGCAGCATCGCACAGCAATATCTAAGTGACCGAACTTCGCATGACAAAACTGCAGCTGAGTGGACTCGGCGGTTTGCACAATAAGAGCCCTTGGGCTTGGTAGAAGAAGATGGACTGATTGAGGAGCAGCCTACAAGCAATGACGCCAAGATCCTGGTAAACATGGTCTTGATGTGTGCATGGGAAATTCATAAAACTAAGCCTATGGCAATGGAGCTGAGACTTGTTGCAACTGAAGTGTGACGTCTTTGTCAATTTGACTCCTCACTGCCTTGAGATCTATCCCATAAAAAAATAGAGATCCAAAGCATGTTCAAAGCATGAAGGTGGTATGCGAAATGGAGTTGCTTGGATGCATGCCAGAGTCCCACTCCTAAGAAATTCCATGTTTCTGCTCTATGAAAAATCTATGTGGGTGGTATGTGTAGGCATTGAATTGAAATAGATGTACCGAGCTTGGCTGTAAGTATTCTCTGGAATGAAAAACTGGGTTGCCCAGATGTGGCAAGCTTGGTGGTCATTTAGTCATTGTCTTGCCTACTGAGAAGAAAGCCTGCCTCAGCTGAAACTCAGTCTCAAAGTGCTGCTGCTTTGAAGGTTGGTCAAGCAAAATGAAAACCCAATTTCTTGGTGTCTCTCTTGAGAGGCTTTTCTGGAGGCCCTAGGATGAGGGCATTACCAGATTAAGGGCCTGCACAAGGCGATAGCCAAGTGTGGAGCTGATTTTGGTAATGTTCTTGTATGATGGTCATACCGAAGTAAAGAAATTGGCTGACAGATGAGATCAAACAGTGTAAACAAATCGGTGGATGAGATAAACCTGTATTGCTGGCTTCATGAAATTGCCTCATAAATATCGGGAACTTTGCAAAGCATAAAGGACCCTCCTTGGAATAAAATATACCCTCGCCATTGTGGAAGCAAATTACACCGGCCTCTGTTTTACAGTGAAAACATTGAATGTTTCATAAGCAACAACTCCCCTATTACCTCCTGGTTATATGTGGCAGGCATCTCACTAGCTTGCAACAATACATTCGAAATAGAAGGGAGATATTCTATACTTATACTTTGCTCTCGAATCTTGAAATATCTAAATTGGGATTATTGTACCCAGTTTTTCACAAACAATTAACCATTTTGGCAAAATCTGGCAACTATCAATACACACTTCTACTGGGAAGCACTAGAGAGAGTCGCATTGTATTTTACAGAACTTGTAATAATTGGGATGCAATTTGAGAAAGGATTCATTGGAAGAAGACAAAGTAATAGATGAAACGGAATCAAAAGGAGGAAGAGGAGAAGGAGCTCAGAGTTCACAAATTGTCCAATTTTAACACTAACTTCAACTCATTGCACAACTTTGTCAACATGAAAGTGGTTTAAGTTTTATGAGCTAGGAGATCCAACATTGATAAGAAACAAAACACCTTGCTACTAAAGCAATTCTCAGATCGAGATAGAAACAACAAAAGGCCTCAAAAACCAATTTGCTTAATTATCAAATATTTGAGACTTGCACTCAAAATTTCAAGGAGCTACTCCAACAATGGTTTCTGAAAATTGCTTCAAAGCAGTTCAAAATCTTTGAATCAAATCCTGGAAAAAATCTTTGAAACTAGATTTTTGGGAAGCAAATTTTTGAATCAATCTTAGAAGCAAAACTTTGAATCATCAATAATCTTTGAAGCAACTGACTTTGAAGCAGTCTTGGGATCAATCTTAGAAGAAAGTTCCTTTGAATTGATCATTGGAGCAATTTTGGAACCAATCTTTGATATCACAATCTTTGAAGCAATCTATGAATCATAATCCTTGAAGCAAATTTTGCAATCAATGTTTGGAATAGATCTTTGGAGCAATATCTATGAATCAATCTT
>Ga0209208_10009725_pt1 | contig 12599 bp, 10 predicted proteins | sample S1TSphfallax_3_FD_187694 | JGI IMG/M metagenome (GOLD analysis project Ga0209208, IMG submission 187694) | Host-associated microbial communities from peat moss isolated from Minnesota, USA - S1T2_Fd - Sphagnum fallax MG (SPAdes) (version 2) | ecosystem: Host-associated > Plants > Peat moss >...
CTAAGCTTCTTTTCAGCCCACAAAACTCCTCCTTTATATCTTAGGGCCCCTTTATATAAGCTAGAGTGAGGACCCACAAGCATGAAAAATTCTCAGAGCCCCTGGAATGCAACCAAAGGCAAGCCCCCCGCCCCCTTTGAAATTTCAATAATCATTTTGTGTGGGCCCAGACTTATGATGCCTTATCAGTCTCTAGTGTAAAAAAGGGGTCCTTAGCCTCTGCCAAGACAAATCTTAGCTTCAAATGATAGGTTTGGGAATGTTGAATTATGTGACCCCAGCAACCCACCAGTGTACCATCCATTTGAAACCCATTATTATTATGACCAGTTACCATTGGTTGGTCCCTATCCCGTGGACCCTCGGAAGATGGTAACTCAGCAACGGGTCCTTATTGCAGCCAGTACAAAAGCATTGTCTGCTTCTTTTTTCCCCCTGATTGCCCTATTGCCCCAACTACAATGTAGGTGTCTCGAGATGACCAAACACATCTTGGTGCTCTACCCAGACACAAATTTTGGTGTCTTATTATGTCTCTTAGTGTTCATTCTATGCCCAAAGTGTGAGCATAGCAAGACCCAATTTTTATGTTTTCCTATCCACATATCATCCCTCCTTCATGGTGCACTGGTGGGTGTTGCTTCACCCTGGCTTCCTTGTTAATGACACACCTTGTGACCTAAAAGCATGTCCTGTAAATGGACAAGACATTTTTAGGGTTTTTGCTTTTTGTGCCTTTCTACATGAAGATGTGACTGTCATTTTTTGGTTGTTTGTTCTTGAAGATTGATGGCGATGGCAACTAGTAGGAGAAGTGTTATTACTCTACTAGATCTTTTATATTGGGTTTGTCATTGAAGTTTTGTGTGTGCTAGCTGATAAGATTTGTGTGGAGATTTGTATGTAGGGTGTGTGGATTGGAGGTTTGTGACAAGGAGTGTAGATGAAGATTTAAGTGACCAAGCGATGTGAAGAATGGCAAAATGAAAAGCTAACTACATTGTGTTTAGTTAGGATGTGATGTGCTTTAGTTTTTATAGAGCCAACACTGTATCTAGAATTTTATTTTCATTGCATAGGGACTAGTGTTCTAAAAGTTATAGAATAGAATGTAGTAGCTATGTATTTTGTGATGTTCCCTTTGACTCAATATTGGAAAAGTTGGAGATGATGACTAGACTCCATTGTCCAAACATGTCCCAAGTTGAAGGGTTTTGGATTTTTGGGTTGATCATGAAGAATGTGGAATTTCCATGTTTTGAGTTTGGGGGAAAAACTTTTAATATTAAGGGAATAAGATTATGAAGTTATAAGTTTTATGTTGTTGAATCATAGGATGATGCCTATGAATGGACAAGATAATGAATCATGAGAATTTTATACAACATCTTTAGTTAGAATTATCATAGTGTAACATAGTTGTTGTATGTAAAAGTTCATCTATGTTGTTAGTATTAAAGTGGTGTTGATTGTTGGAGTTCATGTTTCAAGGATTTTACAAATTAAAAATATTCAATTGTTTGTGTGGACTTGTGGTAAATGGGTGTAATCACAATAACATGTACCATACCAAATGTAATGCTTACTTGATTTTTTCATGTTTTAAAGTTGTAATTTAATTTGATGTTGAAATTATAAGATTTTTTTATATATCTGTATTTTTAATATATCATGGGAACATGTGAATTAATTTGAAATTAATCCGATGAGTAAAAAATAAACAAAAACACTCATTGAACATTGTAATGCTTGTTTTTAAGCAATAAAAGGACTTGTAAATGGATTTGAAATTTTTAAATGACTTTTTTTTCCAAATTTTAAATATAAACCTTAATAAAATAATATGAAAATTTTAAAATATTATTAAATATTTTCAAGAATATTCCAAGAATATTCTTAAAATATTTCCCTAAAAGTAGTACAAAAACAAGTAGGTGTGGTTTGTGTTATCTTGTTTGCACCTAGATACTTCTTAACATGATTGTTAGTGGCTATAAAGTTTTTCACCCCCAATTTTGGTTACAACCCCACTTAATTGGTAGACATGAAGATGATCTCTCCTCCAATGCCCAATCAAGGTGTCAAATTAGGGTTGTAAGGTCACCAATCCAATTACACATTTGATTGATTATGAGCCCACTTTAATCTTATACCAACTAATGATTTTTCTTTTTCTAATTCAAACTTTTAGACACCATTAAATGTATTGTGATGTGGATTCGTGACATCAAATTTTTGGGCAAGTGTGAACAGATAAATGGATCGAGATCAAAAACCTTATGGAAATTATCATGAGTTGAAATGGATGGAACTATCTTCAACTTTCTTGGGGCTAGAGGTGGTGGAGTGTAAGGTTTTGTTTTTTTTTTTTGGTTATATATGCCTAGAATGGACAATGTATGGGTTGTTTGTGTGAGTTTGCAAAAGGATAATAATGGCAAAGATGGGTGAAATTACATTGGCAAGCTAGTGTTTTCTTATACATTCTTGATGGGCCTATTCATGGTTGGGGTTTCCAAAAAAAAGAAAAAACTTCGGGACTTTTGTGGGGTTATTTTTTGCAAATAATATTTACTTGAAACAAGTTAAGTGAAAAAAAATTGAATAGTTCAATTTAAGATAATTCATGCGATAATGGTGTGTTTCACATCCATACATAATTATGTATGAATATTTTTGTTTATAGCCAAAAACATAGAAAATCCCAAAATGAGTTTCAATGGACAACCAAACATGTTTTTTGATAAGATTATTTCCTACACATGTGACATGCACTTAAAGCTAGACATTTTTTAACCCATTGAACATAATTTTTTTCTCAAATGATTAAAAAAGTGAGTCCTTTAAATTGCAAGCCTTTCCTTCAAATTTTCAAAACTTTGAAATTTTTGTATGAATTGGTTTTTCCTCAAGTTCGTCCAATGAACATTCACTTTCATAGAAGGGGGCATGTTTTGTTATGAATTTTTTTGAAATCAATTGTATGATTTTATGCATTTGATGCCTTGGAAAAACATGCAATTTAAACATTTGATAGTTAGTTTACCAGGCTAATACAATTTTCTTGTGAAATTTTTATGATACCATTATTACACCATATGGGGGTGATATACTATATACCTTGATTGATAGTACATATATTGCTTAGTACATAATTAAAAAATGCATGGACAAGATCATTACTCCCTTTTTCATCATGGGCTTTTATCCAACACTAATAATGACCTTAAGGTTTCATGCGGTTTTTGGCTATTTAATGGGTAAACACCTATAAACTTGTTTGGGGTGAAAACACGTACATTACAATGATCCCTTTTTGGGTTGCATTTGATTTCTTCTGGGTTTAATATTATAATACATATTTTCCAAAACATGATGCATTTAATTGTGGTTTAAGTTTTGGTGTTTGGGCCTTAAAATTAAAATTTTCACAAAGTTAATGCTATTTAATATCATTTGAAATAAATAAATGAATTTAATCATTTAAATTAAAAAATTAATTAATTGATATATTTCTGGTATACAAAATATAATAGAGCTCATTTCAATTTAAATTGCATGCACTAGGTATTTGATATTTTTTAGGTCAAGTCAAACCATTTGCTTTTTAACCATATGTGATTAATTCACTTTGTTGGTGCATGCAATCATTATTATGTGTGAATGGGTTTGTTGTATGGCTTGTTCATTACAATTATTTCTAGGCAAAGGAAAAGGATATTGACCAAATTTGGTATTGGTTGGTATCAAACTAAAAGATCACAACTATTGGAAGTAGCAAACATTACACCAATAGTAAAACTATTTGTATTAATGTGGTGTTTAATTGTTTTGACATACATGGACATGGATAATAGTAGATCCCAAAAAAATAAAATGCAAAGACCTAACCAATCTCTAAAAAATGATACCTACCCAACATTAATGCATACAAATTGAATGTTGAGCCAACAAGTTTTCTACTTTTAGTTAAATATTCTAAAAAAATTTATGTTGTTTATAGGTGAACAAGGTTGCACAACACTCTTTTGATAAATTTTCACAACATATCATCGATGTATTAAGAAAAAAATTGTCATTCGTGACCTATAAGCAACAACTTTTGCTAATGATTTTGCTAAGGTAATAGATCAAGCAAATCACCCCAAACATTTTGCATCACTATTACAATATGTGGCCAAGTTCATTTGTGTTTCATTAGATTTTGAGTGAATTTGGAGAAACCCCTTAATGAACGAAGACTAATTGCTGTAGACATAATGAATTCACCAATAGTTAATTCACTATATTAACTTCCTAGTTTCTAGACTAAGCTAGGCCACCTAGGTTAAAATGATGGGCCTAGGTCACTTGGGCTACTTATGTTTTTCTCTTTTCCTTCTAAGCATATTCTATGTTTGTCCCCTTTGTCCTTTTCTCATAGTCACCATGCTGGTTTTGCTTTTCTTTTCAACAACAAGAAGTTGCATTCTACTTTTTCTCCTTGTTTTATTACAATTCCAACTTTTTCGTATCTATTTCAAATTCCCAAAAAACATAAAAAACACAAAAAGAGGAACAAGGGAACCGAATTGGTTCTAGAACTTCTCTACAAAAAAGGTTAGGGTTGAGTAGACTCAAAATGAAATTGTCAAACCTTGATAGGTGTTCTTATCCTAATGCACCACCTATTAAAAATCTACAAATTCTCAAAATTATCCCATACATTCACAAAATTGCGCAACAAAACCTATTATCCAAGATCAATGCATGGTAGGTTGGACAAATTTTGGAGTAACATGGTCCCTTTTGGCTAGCATAGGTGTAATTCAAATTGCCACATTTTATACATGTCAAAGTTGTTAACATGGACTGGGTTTGAAGGTATATGCTTGAATATGTACATAGGGTAATTGATTATGATGGTTAAATTCTAAATTAATAAAATTACAAAACCTATGGGCTTTTGAAGTTGAAATTATAAAATGTGACATTGTCAGAAAAAGAATTATGGAATTTTGATTAGGGTTAATGATTAGATCCTAAACTTGTTAGGCACTTGGTTTATTTGGACAATTTAATGGTGAAAATAATATTGAAGTTTTTTGCATCATATTGTTTATTGAAATATCTAATTATGATTTTTTTTAAAGTAAAATAATTGTTTTTTCAAAAGTATATAGCATACTAAAAATAAAGTGATTCGTTTGGATTTTGCACACATATATTATATTAAATGACCTTTAGATGGGGTAAATTTTCAATGAAAATTTAATTAAGATTTGTAACTTTGATATCCCTATGCATTGTCACACCAAAAATGTTTGTGACTCAAATGTAATTTGTTTTGCAAAATTGACTTTTTTCTTGTTTCTTTTTGGTCCACTTTAATTTGCTCTAACTTTCCAAAACTAACTTTACACTAACCTATAAACCTAGAATGGCTAAAAAGGTTTTAATGTCCCAAATAGAAGGGATCAAATTCCTTAGTCCAAACATAAGCTAACTAATTCATTTTAATTAAAACTTCTAGCTAGCTTAAGATAGCTATTATGAACAACATGCACAACACAATGTATGGGTGCCTATTTATAATCCAGTAATGTGTTGTAAGCATGGTTATCAACATTAGACTTGTCACATCTATTTTGATGCCAATGTAGCCCAATGTCAGGTTGATTTAGGGTCAATGTAAGGTCAACCTATGTTAAAGAAGTAGCTTTTCATGTAGGGGTGAAAACTTTACCCCAATGGCAACTAATAATTATGGTCACAAAAAAATAAAAATAAAAATTGTTAGATCCAACAACCTAAATTTAATTTTGAGAATGAAAGTATATATTTTTAGATTAAAAAAATCTTGATCATTGAAAAGTAACAATTGGATTTGATTGCAACTAATTCACACCCTAATCACATTTTAGCGCCTTAAATATGGTTCAAAGAGTGGAAAGAAAGGCTTAAAAAACTTTTGACTATTGAGAAGTGGTGATTGGATTTTAATCACCATATGAGTGGCCAAATTTTTAGTTGTAACCAGTCCATAGTTCAATTGTAGTCCAACAACGTGAATCTAGTCTCAAAAGTGGAAAAAAAAAACTTTTTTTTTTTTTTTTTTTCAAAAAAATGTCAATTGGATTTTGGTTTTGAACAACCAAGATTTTTGGTCACAATTGACCCACAACCAATAACAGAAAAAAGTTGAAACAATCTTAACCATTGAAAAATGTCAACTAAATTCATGTTGTCATTTAAATAGCCAAGATTTGTAGTTGTAATTGGTCCACACCCTAATTGTAATGCAACAACTTGAATCTAATTTCAAAAGTGTAAAATTGGAATTGAAAAAAATCTTTGGACTACAAACACAAAAATCTTTTTTGGGTTTTAGTTTAACTGGAAACAATTGTTGGACTACAATTAGGGTCGTAATTAGCCCACACCCCAATTGTAGTCCAACAACTTAAATCCAGTCTTGAGAGTGGGAAAAAAAATTAAAAATCTTGACCATCAAAAGTGGCAAATAGATTTCAATGTCATTTGAACAATCAAGATTTTTAATCATAATAGGTCCACATTTCGGTCATAATCCAATGACTTGAATCTAGCCATGAGATGACTTATTGATGAAATATGATTTTTTATAATTAATTATTAACTTATTAATAATAATATTTGAACTTACCTACATAGTGAAAATTAATAACTTTATTTTCATTATGGCAACATTTGGTCAAAGTTAGGGTTGAGATGACAAAATGATGCATCATGATTAACAATGATGTGACAATTGATGTAAATATAGCATGTCATGTCATTTTTTACTACTTTGATTATAAGTTAACTTTGATTAAACATCCATGTTGCTACAATCAAGTTCTTGCATTGAAACTATAAATATCAATCTTCAAGATTAGATTATTTCCATTTCAATTGCATACATTAAATTTGAAATTATAAATATAAATAATAATTATATTTACATTTAACAAAAGTCATCCTAGTTATTGGCTCAATAAGAGAGTTGGAAATAATATGGCACCCCACACAAAAATAAAATTTCACCAACCTCAAAGAAAATGCATAAGGCCATTTACATGAACTATGTGCCATCTAAAATGGATGATTTATCCTTGATGGTTTTTTCACAATTGAAGCCTTTTGTTTTTTTGGTTCTTGCAAAGAAAAACATGGTCAATGCACACATTTGGGAAATATTTACAATCATATGTTATTTCATAATATTTTGATCTTAATATAATTAAAATTTATTAGGAAACCTTTTTACACTCAAGCTTGGTGCAAAAGCTTCATATGTCATCACCTCAAATCAACAAAGTGGGAGTAGATGATACATGCAAGCATGTCTCTTCCATCTTCGTGTTATCTTCACACCTCATGAGGTGATTTTCAACATTCATGATTCCATAGGTTTTCTGAAATTTATAAATAAACCTTTCATCTTTGTTGTCCATGTTTTCTTTATGCAATTGTGATTTCATCATAGTGTTATCATTTTCAAGTCTATTTTTTCATGATAATCATTTTCACAACTTTGGAAATGATAATTGAAAACAAAAATTTCTTTTCATGAATTGGAGTTTCAAATCCTTTTTAATCATACTTGATTTGTTGTCATTTCATATTCATCAAACCCATACATTGGATGTGTTCATTCTATGTCAATTATCTATTAATATGTATATGATGTAGTGCCAATTGTTCAATGAATTTTAGGTAATGAAAACCCAATGAGAAATTCACAAAATGAATACCACTACTTGGCTCCATGTGGTGTTCATGTTTGGGAAAGGCTAAACAGATTGAGTTTGTTAATCATGGAATTACAATAAGGAAGAATGATGCCATGGTATTTGATATTACTTGATCAACCTTTTAAGATTATGATGCATTTTAAAGTGGCGTTCACAAGGATGTAAATGAGGAAGAATGATGTCAGGGTATTGCTATTACTTGACCAACCCTTAAGGCTTACGATGTCATTTTGAAGTGGCATATGCAAAGATGAAAACAAGGAAGAATGATTCCATGGTCTTTGCTATTATTTGACAAATCCTTCAAGCTTATGATCTCATTTTGAAGTGCCATTTTGCAAGAATGTAAACAAGGAAGAATGAAGCCATGGTCTTTGCTATATTACTTGCCCAACTTTTTAAGATTATGATTTCATTTTGAATTGACATTTGCAAGGATGTAAACAAGGAACAATGATGCCATTGTTTTTGCTATAATACTTGACCAACCTTTCAAGCTTATAATCTCATTTCAAAGTGGCATTTGCAAGGATGTAAACAAGGAAAAAGAATGCCATGATGTTTGCTATATTCTTGACCAACCTTTTAGGCTTATGATCACATTTCAAAGTGGCATTTACAAGGATGTAATCAAATAAAAGTATTTCAAAAGTTAGAATTTGTGTTGCAAGAAAGATGCCAAGCTTGCAAGCAGTTCTTGTGATGGCATGTGTGCCAATTGTAAAGATATTGATCATGTGTGGGATTGGCACATTCCTAGCTCTTCCAAGTGTAAATGTTTTCCCACTGGATGCTCGGAAACATTTGAATAAGGTAACATTTTGTTTGCTCACAAAAGCTTGATAGAATGAGATTGTAATATAAAATATTCTTGCATATCTTCAGTTCTCTTTCTTGTGCAACACTTCAGAAGCAACTTCTTCTTTGGTAAATCTGATGTACAACAGAATTTTGCAAACTCCTTATGCAGTTGGTGTACCTTGTTTTTACACCTGCCTTGGTCTTCACAAGATTGGCAGAAGCTGTGACTCTCCACCAATTGATTGCATGGTATTATTATTTTTAAAATCATGACTATAACATATTTCATTTTATTTCATCATGCCATATGAAAAAAAAATTCAGAAAAAAATTGAACAATATGTAATTAAATAACCTTTATGATTTTTTTTCCATATCCAATTGCAACAAATTAAATATTGATGTAAGAAAATGGATTTACTCCATATATTTTGACTTAGTGGTGGTGATGGGATGAGGCCGGGATTAGGTGGTACATGCCAATCAATGTTTTGTTTTGCTTCACACTTGGAGCATTGTTGGGGTCTTTAGTTGTCAAATATTGCAAGCCTCCAAAGCATTTAAATCATCTCACTATAGCTTGTTGTTCTGCAGGTTTTTCCTAAATTTCCAATTTCTTTTAATTGAGTCATAAGGAACCTATTTTGGAAAAGACAAAATTCTCCATTTTTTGTTTCATTCTATTAGAGTCCTTTGAGAAATTTGAATTTATCTGAAAATAGGCCTAGAAATTTTTTACACAATTCCTATCATAGCAAGACACACAAATATTAAATAAAATTTTGAGACCTATCATATATATATATATTTGATATCTATCAGTGGATTTAAGTTAGTTGCAAGGAACATTTATTATGTTTTTTGTGATTGGAATAAATATACAAATGTCATACATATGGTAAAATATATGATGCTTTTGTTTGTAATGGAGATGATTTAGACTATTATTATTTTGCAATTTTTATTTTTAACATGTTCAATCCATTTTCTTTAAAGGGTAGTAGTTGTTTAACAATGTGTCCAATATTTTCCACATTCTCTAATTTTGCAGGTAATACTGGCAATTTGCTCATGGTTCTCATTCCGGGAATTTGCATTGAAAAGGATAGTCCATTTGGAGACAGTAATGTTTGCTCTGAAAATGGATTGGCCTATGTATCCTTTGGTATGTGGGTAAGCAATTCATATACTCTAATGTGGATGGATGTAGGGAGCTAAATTGGGTGATTAAAACATGAACATTTTTTTTGTTTAAACATGAAAATGGAAATTTTGTGAAATTATGAAAATTATTCTAAGCAGCAAATTTTTTTTCCAATTTTATGATATGGAAATTTTGACAAATTTGAGAGAGAGAGAAACAAAAAACATAGTCAAATTTACATGGGAAAACACATGTATCCAAATTTCCCCACTTTCTTTGTTAGAAAAAGACAAAAATTGTTCGAAAAAATCACTCAATCTAATAGATCATGATATAAAATAAATTTCTAAATGAACTATATTCAGTCATGCAAAAAGTCTACTTTGCAAATATTTGGAAAACCACCCCTCTTGCATGGGTTGTTCATCCACGGAAAAAAGGGAGGAAAAAAAAAAAAACTGATCACAAGTGTATTTTATTTTGCAACAGATGGCCATAGTGTTGGTATGGACTTTCATACACCATCTCATGAAACCCATTCATGGCACTTATGAATTAGGCTATGACAATTCTTCCCTTATTGTAACAAATTCAAACATGGATAACACAATAACAGGCCATGAATTACTTGATGACCCTAGTCTTATGCATTCTAACAAGATGACTCCAAGTGAAACCCTAATAAGCTCCATCCATAGTACTAGTACAATTACAACTATGGATCATGAAGTGGGTGATCAATTTTCTACTCATGATTTGTCAAAGCACCAACAAATGCCAACGAGAATTGTAAGCACTTATGCTTCAATTTTTTTAAGTAGTGAAAAAATGAAGAATATGCTATTGTACATATAATGTAAATATAAAATCACTTTGAGTTTTTAACCAATGTCTTTGTACCTACCTGGTGGCATATGTGTGCAAATTTCACAATCGAATATTAATATTTGATTGTAGACTCTTTCACAAAATCCTGATCAGGTTTCTTTTCAATTGTGTGATATTGAAAGTTTGGCCAAATTTCCCCAAAAAACATAGCAAAATTAGTTGAATTTACACTAGAAAACGAAAAAAAATTCCCAATTTCTATTGAAAAAAGCCATTGGCTCTGATGCAAGAAGATGCCATGCAGAGTATGCCAATTGGACATGAAGCAACAAATATGATTTCTGGCATTCAATCTCAGATTTTTTCTTTACAAAGTTGCTTGATGAAAATTGGAGAAAGATTGCATTTACAAGAGATTTGCACACCACCAACAATAGCTGCGGTACTAAAATGCCCACAACTCTCACTTCAAGTTTATTAAATTGCCTATGTAAAATCAATTGACATGGTTGGATGAATATGAATTAGTAAGACTTGTTTGTAGATTGTCAAACATGAATGTTCATTTCATGGACCCATTTGCATAACTTTTCCAAGTTGGGTATTTCAATGCTTGTATCAATGCTTTTCCTCAAATAACATATTTTATATTACTCATATAATTCATATGGACAAACTTGTCTATTATGAAAGAACATCAGGGACATTTTACCTTGAAGCTCCAAAGCATTTGAATTTAATGTAAACACTTTAACAATCTTTTGCAAATCTGCCAAAATAAGAAAAGATCACGAGCATTTGCTTGTGCTTTAATCACAAACCTTTTTTTTCTCAACTTCATCTAACCCATCCTTCACTTGTGAATCCTTGTGAATTGTACAGTTTGCAGCCCTTGTAATTGGAGCATGTGCACCCTTAAAGGCACTTTGTTTTGGCCCACAAGCTCCCCTTCGTTTTCTCACTGATTGTGCTAAAATTTTAGGGTAACAAATGCCACACTTTTATTAAATTTCATAGAAACATTGTTTAGAGTTTTTAGGGAATGTGTGTATATATATATATATTCAAGACAACGAAGAATGGTATTTAGGGTTTTATGTTTTAATCCCAAGGCCACCTAGACTTAATGAAACTAATTTTTAGAGTTCATTTTTTGGCATTTGTAATATACTTAATGGCCTTGAAATAGTTTATGTAAAATCAAACCATAGAATCAACAAAAATATATAAGTTGTGTTTGATCTCATGATGTTATTTTTGCAATGCAACATCCAGGGACGCGATGATACCTTGCATGATCCTCATTCTAGGTGGAAACTTGGCTATGGGTAAAATCAATGCATTATTAGTTCATTAACGTGTTCAATTTGCCAAAAAGTAGTGTAATTCAAGCAATTGTTCAAGCTAATGTGAACAAGATTTGCAAAGCTCAAAAGGTTGGAAAATAAGTGTGAATAAAGTAGATAAATGGCATTAGCTAATCCCCTCTTCAAAATAATGGAAACAAATGAGTGGTTGGGAATTTTGTTGGAAGTAATTTTTTTGCTCTTGCTTTTTGTGTAAAATTGTACGTTAACCATGTATTGAAAGTAAAGTCAATTTTACAATTCAATTCATGCCATGATTAAAAGTTGGAACATTCAAGTATAGTAAATTGAAATTAGGATCAAATTGTATAAATTAAAAAAATTGTCAAAATCACTTTTAAATAAGCAAAATGAAATTATATCCAAGTTCATGGATCTCAATTGATATCTCCATTTTCTTAAGTAATGGCAATTGAAAATATTTTTGCAGGGGCTGGTGATTCCGATATGCAAATGCCTACTATCATTGGAATTGTTATGACGCGATTTGTAGCTCTTCCAATTGTAGGCATTGTAATCATTAACATTATTCAAAAAATGGGAGTGTTGCCAATAGATCCATTATTCAAGCTTGTGCTTATTCTCCAATTTTGCATGCCAACAGCCATTTCTCTTGGTAAATAACATACTTTTCACTATTAAGTTTGCTAAAAACATGAACATAATATATATATATATATATATATTCACATTTTTCACATGTTT
>Ga0209208_10009726_pt1 | contig 12597 bp, 7 predicted proteins | sample S1TSphfallax_3_FD_187694 | JGI IMG/M metagenome (GOLD analysis project Ga0209208, IMG submission 187694) | Host-associated microbial communities from peat moss isolated from Minnesota, USA - S1T2_Fd - Sphagnum fallax MG (SPAdes) (version 2) | ecosystem: Host-associated > Plants > Peat moss >...
TCTCAGCTCAGATAATGATACTGGGGTCCCAGACTTGACTAACATGGTGGTGATTGAGATGGCTTCCCTTGCACTTCCCGCCTGACCTCAGCGAGAGCTCTATTGTTGTTACAAGAATATGTGTAATGGCTATGAGTTACAACTACCTTGCAAGTTGTGGTGTTTCCAATTCATATATAGGTTGTGCTATGTGTGTGATATGTAAAAGTGAACTCCTAGCGTAATAGGTTCTTTTTGTGAATAGGTTGTTCAAAGTGTTGGGAATGTACGGGGCTTCTTAGTGTTCAAGGGGAAAGAATTGGGGAACAATGTTGTGCGGCCATTATTGGTTGGAGGGAGAGCCCACCTTATTGGAGTCAGCATTAGCCTTAGAAAGGGTGAACTCAGGGCCTCTTGATCGTGCCTGATTGGCAAACCTTATTTTATTTTCTGTATTTGGTTTGAATTGTGTAATTGGTTGTGAGTATATGTTGTTTCCTTTAATTAATCCCACAACTTTGGATGATGATGTCCCATGCAAAAGGCTGTTTTGAATTTTTTTGAAAACCTTAGTCTATTTTCTTTAATTTGCTTTGAATTTTGTAATTTGTTGTGAGTTTGTTGTTTCCCTCAATTGATCCCACAACTCTGGATGATTATGTCCACTATAAATTTGAATCAACATTGTATTTTGAATATGTTTTGAATCATTGTTGTCAGTAAGGTAGCCTATGTGACTTAAAACCAAGCTTGTCCATCCTTCCTTCCAAGTGGGGCAATAGTACTTGATTGATTGACCATGCCACTACAAATAAAAAAGTAAAACTTGAAGTAGGAAAAAAAGGCTTTTTTAGACCAAACTTTGTTGAGATGAAAGAAAAGTAAATATCCAAAATTGCAAAAATATACCTTTTGACTTACATTCAACATCAAGATCATGGTTTCTTTTTCCATGTTTTGGCATTGAAAATTTGGCAAATTTTCTGAAAAACGAAAAAAAAGCAAATTTTAAAATAGAACAACATTCTTTTCCCCCAAAAAAATCCCTTCTTTTTGTCCAAACAAGCAACCCAAACACTGAGCAGGATGTAAATTACAATTGTCCAAGACATCCAAATTTGGATGCCCATGGACCATATTGATCACTTCATTAACTAGTGCGAAGCCAAGACATGCAGTTCTACGAAAAATTTGAACCTGTGGTTTGGGATATATTACATAGTAATTTCCCAAACTTGTTCTATTTCACTAACTGTTGGACTGATGTCCAGAAAAATACCATGAAGGAAAGATTCTTTCACTTTGACCAAAACATGGAGAAGTTAATCAATTTATTGAAGGCATCCATAGAATACCACAAACTGGGAGTTCTGGTCCCTAGTTTTTCCTTAAACTGGGGACGGGATTAAAAAAACCAGGATGAAAATAGTCCACAAGAACAAAACAGGGGACCAAACTAGTTTTCCCACCTAAATTGGTCCTCACAAGAGTTTCACCCCTTGTCCTGGATTTACCTTACTTGAACCTTCACTCTATACGTATTCTTCATCAATCACATCTTGTCAAAATAATAAACCCTTAATATCCCACTTAATGTTATGAACTGATGATGGCCAGTGCCATTAAACAGTCCCCAGTTACAATCACTCTATGGCTACCCTGAAATTGGGGATGATGCAGCAGGGACTGCAGGGTCAATTTTTAATATCAATCAACATTTGATGAGGTGATTAAAATGTGACACTGATTATGCTTTGAAATAGTTCCTAGAAGAACTTGTTAGGTTGCTTGTTGCTTTCCAAGGTGGAACGGGCCTTTTCAGGCCCATTCCATAGTGCATGACCTTTGATTGGTGTTGTGAAGTTTCTGTTTTCAAAAGTTATAAGGAGCCTTTGGTGAATTAAAGTCTTCAAATCTCCATAGTTCATGTTTTGGTTTGGTCTTTCCTCTTTCAAAGGGCTTCCAATCTGGATCTTCCTATACTTTGATGAGTTGAACATGGCATTTTGTTATTTAAAATTCATTTTTCGGGTAGTTTTTGCTCTACAAGATTTTATTGTGTATGTGTGAGTTCATTTTTGTTTGTAAGAACTTTTGTGGTTAAAAAACAAATTTATGTTTTTTTGTGTGTGTTTGTACTTGTTGCTAGATTTTGTTATTGTACTTGTGTTAACAACATTGTTTCCTAGTCTTAATAAAACCTCTCATTCATAATCTTAGTAAGAAAAGGTCAATACCTCTAAATGTGATGTCTATGACAAAGCTCTAGCAAAAAATGTTGAGTACATTACATATATCCTTAAAGTCACCCTGTCTTTGGGCCTCCTTTCACCCCCTAACCCCTCTTTTCGTGGTATCCATAAAGTAAGGAAAATTTATTAAATCTTCACTATGAAATGCTGAATTGAATGCACAAGGTTTATGAGGAATTATAGTAGCTGTACATGTAGGAGCAATGAAAATCTATGTAGCGGCAGTAGAGCTGCTCAAGAACAAAAGAAAGACAGGGTGGTTTTCTGCGTTTCACCCCGCCCTTGAATGCTAATGTACTTGTTTGCGGGTTTTTTTCAATCTCACCCTGTGTATGACCAAACTCAGGGTACTGGTGGTGTCTTTTCTTAATTTTACGGATATCTCTATCATTTGAGGGATTATTTTTGAATCAAAATGGTTAATATGCCATTGTGGGAAGTGGATTGGTAGTATAGTTTAAGCTTACCTAATAGGCTGCTATTTTTATGTTGTGTTTTTTCTACCAAAAAAAGTAAGAATGTATGCTAAGTTTTAGTCTTTGGACTAGGAAATCACTAGTTGCCATACGAAGGTAGTAGCAAGTATGTGGCAATAGGAAGGAAGAATATTGGAAGGTTGAAGTCTGCAGAATAAATGGGGCTATTGCAGACAATAGGCAATAGCCATGAAAAGGTGCAAGGGCTGCAGACAATAGGCAATGTTGCAAAGGTTTTACGGGGTACTAAATGCATTGTAAAGTTGGGGACAACAATTGTGGAAGGCTTGTAAACCCATTGGGCAACATTTAGAAGCATTGAAAGTACTATAGAGCCTTGGAGGTTAATTACTTCTCAATCCCTTTCATCTTGCCTACTTACTTTCTATATTTTTTTCCTTTGGCACTGCTAAAATAGCTTATAAACAAGACATTAGATCTATCTTTAAATGATAGACAAACCTATTTTCTTGTTTTTTCTTTTGTATTTTATATTTAATTATTACTTGAATAATTGTAATAGAGTAAGCAAGTGAGAGTAATTTTTTTTGGGAGTGCTAAGGAGTTGACTTTGTTATCTTGGCCTAACCTCCTTAAGAACAATAATGTTCAAAAGCCACAATTTCACCCTTTAACAATTTTGTTCATATACAAAATATACCTTTTTAAAATACATGTACACAAGAATTTCATTATTCTTATGCATGCATGTTATTACAAATGAACAAGAATACAAAAAATTCAAGTTCATTTCCTTATATAAGCTAATTAATTTATATTAGTAATTAAATTAGTTACCTAACACCAAGTGAAAACTAATTCAAATCTAAACTACTAACTAATAATATAACCAACAAGATGATTAATAGTTATATAAATTATGATTTAACACTTACAGAAATAAAATATTTACTTAATGCATGGTTAATATGTATCACTAACTATAACTAAAATGTAACTAATAACTAATTAATTAACATTTGTAAAAATTATAAATTAACAATTACAAAAATCAATATATGTAATTAATGCAAGGTTGACATGGTGGATTTAAAACTCCTTACCATGCATACCATTTGAGATTTTATGTAGAAAAATGATATTGGGAAGTTGGGGAGAATTTCAATGGTGGTCCCATTGAAATTTACAAAATTGTTCATTTTGATTGTCTCTTATGGTCTTGATGTTGAAGATTTTCAAGTGCACTCTCTTCTTCATGTCACTCACTTCATAGGCTCAAGGTCATTCATAACATTTTGTACATCTTCTTGTACATAATTGCTCCCATTAAGGTACCATATAATCTTTCATTTTAACTCTTGCAACAAAATTGAATGCTCGAATGTTAACATCATGAATGAAATATTACACTTGTAAAAATACTTACTAATATCAAGTGTTGCCTTTTGCTTCAAAACTAAATGCCAAAATTTAAAAAAGGAAATTTGGCCTCATGGAGTTTTGGAACAAGTATTATACGAGATTGTGTGTTAGGATTTTCCCTTGTAGCAAACCGATTGCAGATGTTGCTCCCACACCCTTTTGAATTAAACAAAGCAAATACCTCCTCAAGGACATTGGGACATCTAGTTGATGTTTAAACTTTTCATTTTTGTCAAGTGAGCAGTGATTTTGGTGGCACCAGTTAAGTGTAATTGTTCATAATAATTACATTTCCATTTTTTTGTGTTAACATTCATATAAGTCCCAATCACAGTGTTATGATCCCATATTATGTCACGCTAACATCCCATTCGTGTAATGATATCCTTGACCCACTATGTTCCTCACAAATCAAAGCAATGACATTGACCATCATTCAAGATTCCAATATAAAACTTCAATTTATTAATGTAATGAACACGTTGTTTTTTTTATTACAGTCATGCAAATTGATTAATGTGTGAATATTATGGTCTTTCTTTTTATAGTTTCAAGGTTGTGTGGTTTAAAAAATCAAAGGTGAATAGAAAAATACATATTGAAATTTGTAAGGACCTTAAAATTTTCAGCCTTTAAATACATATTTATGTTTTTTTTTCAAAGACCTTCAAAACTTCATAAACCACAATGGTGCAAAGTGCAACATAGATTGATGATTTTATTTACAATGTGATCCACACCCTTAAAACCTTATACAAAGTAAAATTAAAACAATGTGGACAAAGGACACTTGGGAGACCTTGGGTGGGAGGTGGGAAAACAACAAACAATAGTTTTTTTAAAAAAAACAAATCTATTGAGTGAATGTTGTTGCATCCTTTAAGGCAACTTAATTAATGGCCTTGAACCTTTTGAAACTACATCATTATGTGATAAATTGCAACACCTTAAATAATTAGCTATTGGTTCAATTACTAAATTTTAATATTAATCGACTAGTATCATTAATTACTAGATCTTAGTGTATAACGTTTTCGTTGCTGATTTGCATTGGATTAATTAGTAAATGATTCAACTAGTAGTTATTATGTGATAAATTGCAAGGCCCAACCCCTAGTTTTGTTGCATCAACAATTTGAAAAAAATTGTCATTTGGTGAAATAAAAAATGTATATATTCAAAAAATTCAAGAATTTGAGGTTTTTATTCCTAACTATCTATGTTATGCAACACATGTTGTAAAAACCCACATATTATGAAACAATTGCAATGATTTTCATGAAAAGGCAATGTTGCAAAAGTGACGATGGAACAGAGAGACCTACTTGGATTATAATTCCAAAGGTAGCCCCAAAAAAGGTAATAAAGTATTTGGAATAATTTATGATCCTTGGTCAATTGTGAATCATTTTAAATATTGTGATTTTAAACATGAAGCACAAAAATAAATTTAATTCAACACCATGCCACTAAGCTTTTTTCTTTTTGAAATCAATATTAAAAACATTCACATTAGGTTTTGCTATGTTCAACCTATGTTCAAGAGGTTAATTTAAATATAGCCTAAATTTAATAGAATTTGAAGTCAGTTGTTATATAATGGGATTTTTATCAACATTTATACACAACTCGTGTGGCCTGTGCCATTGGCCCAAGTGTTATCATGTCCTCAACTGATTTTTCCTTCCAAAACCTGGTTTTTTGGAATTTATTTGAATTTCCAGTGGCAAAAAGCATTTTAAAATCAAAATCTGCCACATTCTGAATCCAAATCTTACCAAATAAATTCCATTAAATCTTGCTCATCACAATCTTTCCAACAGCACCAAAGGCACATTCCAATTCCTCTGAAATTTTCAGCTATGATTTAATTTAATTTATAGTGAAGAAAACATTCAATATTCAAGAACTTTTGCACCGCAAGTCCAAACAGCATGGAATCAAGCCAATGTACCCCTCCTCCCCAAGAGCTTTCCAAAGAGACCAAGAATGTGATCTGAAGCATCCCGGTTCAGTGGATCTCATAAGTACAAACAAAACAAAACAACCAAACTACCTTCATAGATAGATATGTAGAAGTTTTTTGGGAAATTTGTACAAAATTAATTAAGCTCATAATAGATCGCATAGAGAGGAAAAGAAACAATTATGAGTTCAAATTTGTATTTGCACAATAACAAATATTGTGATCTTTATTTGTGAATTTTGAAGTCTATTTTAGAAAAAAAATCAAGTGAAATATGTTCTTGTTGCGTAGTATTTTTGCAAAAAATAATATAAAACTGACACGTTCATAATAAACCAAAGAGGAAGGAAAAAATTCATGAACAAAACAACAAGTTAACAAACATGAAATTATTTTACTAGTAGATGAAAGACTAAAAAAGAAAACAAAAGATTCATATTAGATTTTTAGAAAAGAAAATTTGTACGTAAAATCCCAGACTTGCATATTTGTTTTGCAATTTGATTGAATACTTTTAACATTCACAAGTATTTTTAGGATCTAACTCATTTTCATATTTTTTTGTGTTATCTAGCCTTTGTGATCAAATTAAAAGGGAATATCAACATTTTGAGTTCTTAAATTTTGCTTTGAATAAATTTCACACTACCAATTTTGTCCTAAGAACTAGTGTTAGAAACAAGTGTATAATTTCTATGGATTTTAAACAAATATATTGTAATGATGGAATAATATATATTTTTAAAATTAAACTTTGTAAAGACATATGGATATAGGTATTGAAAAGAACTGGACAAAGTATGAATTTATTTATTTATGAATGTGAAAAATGACTTGATTCTTAAATTAAAAAAGTTTAAGAACTAGAGTAGGCAATTATGAAAAAAAAGTTGATAACCACCCAACACTGACATTAATCGGATAGATAGTACACAATATATGATCATATTCAGACCCATGAAAATTACAGTTAGGTAAAGTAAACTCTTTTAACACTTGGAACACTAAAGGTTTGGTCGGATTCAAAGATTTGCAAGTTTGACCCTAGACAAATGCAATGGAAACCATTTTTGTCACCTCCCAGGATTTGCAGGTTCTTTGCTAAACAAATGGTAATGTGGGCAACATCTCCAACATTTGGGGCTTCCTCCCTAAACAAATGAAAGGTGGGCCCCACTTTTGAACAGTATTTTGTACAGTCCCTCAGAACCCTGAAACACAAATTTTGAAGGAGAAGAAGACAATGCAAGGCGCTACCAGGCAATGGCAACGCTATTTATGCGCTTTTTGAACGCTCCTCTTTTTTTTGCAATTGCCTCGAATGTGTGGCCTGTCATAGGTGCCTCGAATAAAACAAGGTATCCATACTAACCAACAAATTTTATTTTTTTGTTGGCTAGTATGGATACCTTGTTTCATTCGAGGGTATCCATACTAACCAACAAAAATGTTTTTTTTGTTGGTTAGTATGGATACCTTGTTTCATTCGAGGCACCTATGACAGGCCACACATTCGAGGCAATTGCAAAAAAAAGAGGAGCGTTCAAAAAGCATAAATAGCGTTGCCATTGCCTGGTAGCGCCTTGCATTGTCTTCTCCTCATCCAAATTACAAGGAGTGATTTACATTGGTGCATGTGCAGGGACATACACATATGCGGATTGCAAGGTCTAGAGTTTAGCTGAGAGGGTTGTTCTGCCGCAGGTTAGAAGAGCAGATGCAGCAGGCACTGGCAATAATTTTCATCAGTTGAATCCGCTGAAGCTGCATTAGCAAGCTGGGAGATTTGTCTCACAAGGACCTGACTTCACACACTCTGATTGTCCACACCATCCTCAACTCTCTTTGCTGCTACTTTCTCCACAGCACCTTATCTCAAAGACTCAATCGCCACCTCAAAGTGGTGAATTTTTTTATCAATTGGGTTGATTTTCCAGAGCTTTTTTTTTTGGGGAAAGTCTGATTCTTGAGTTGATATTCAATAGCTTTTGTTTTGAAAGTCTGATTGTGATGTTCTTTTCTTTTCTTTTCCTTCAGGTGCAGGACATATTGTGAAGGACTCAGTTCTCAAGAGCGGTGCAAGGACTGAATTCAGGTTGAACTGAGAAGAGGTGACATGATGCCAACATTGCGAAGCATGATAGCTGCAGATGCCGAGCCACCATCAGTGCAATGGTCGGCATCAGTGGTGTTTGGTGATGTAATGGAGATAGCAAAACTCATGGTTTTATTGATTATGCTCACCCTGACTGCCTATGGCCTTTACAAAAACAGATGTAGGCAGCGGGCTGTTCAGCCCCAGGCTTCTTCTTCTCCTAATACTTCAACACCACCACCAACTGAGGCCATGGGTTAGCCCCACTCCCTTCCCACTCCCCTATCATTTAGTACACACCTTTAGTTCATTTTCTCCATGTTCATTTCAATTTTTATTTTTATTTTCCTTTTTGGGGAAAATAAGAAAATTCTATTGCAGAGTCGAAAAGGCATCCCAAAAAAATTGTCGTGAAAAATTGAAGCAACCTTCTTGATCAGTTTGGGGGGAGGGGGGGGAGGGGAGGGGATGTTTCCTATTTTGCAATATTTTTGAGTGAGACTTAGGAGAACTTGTTTTCCAGCATATTTTTAGCTCTTTTATGAAATCAAAACATTGAAAGAAGAAAAAGAAAGGGAAAAAAAAGTATATTAGGTCATTAAAAATGTGCTTGTTGTTCTTAAAGAAATATTTTACATGCAATCAGTGATTTTTTTTCTGGATTTTTTTGCAATTTTTTAACCTGAAAAATCAGATTTTGACATATTCAAAGGATTGTGTATATGTTGAAATAGCTCAAATTCGCCAAAACTTAATTATTTAAAAATTTCCAAATTTCTATAACAGGTTCCAACAGGTCAAAAAAGATATAGATTGATGTTAATTGAATCTATAAACTTTCATATCTAGTTTATAGCCGAATTTGGCTAAATCGCTTTAGGGATGGACCACCACAAAAGAGAAAAACAATAGTCTGAAATGCTCAGAATAGGAGAAGGGGCTGTGTCACTAATATTTTGGAACTTTTGACTGCCGGCCTCTACTGAGATCACATGGCTACAAAATAGTCCCTTACCCTGTATAAAACGCCCTTCAAATTTCCTATTGTAACATGTTCAAGACCTTTACAAAACCCTGTAAGGTCAGGTATAGGCTAGTGGTGACTTTAGAAAATTCACAGTGTGTATTATCCAATCTTAATGATATGATTATCCCCCCATATAGACTAACCAAAAGTCAATGGGTTTTCACTTAGAAGGAGGCAGCGCTTTAATTTGACAGATTTTTTCTTTCTATAACCAAAAAATTGGTAATTTTGTGGTAATTTCTGTTTTTCTAGTGTAAGTTCAACTTAAAATTGCTAAAATTGTTGGAGAAATTCGCCAAATTTTCAACATCAAAATTTATATTTCAAAAATTTAAATAATTTTTATTTATTTAATTCTAAAAACCTGGGATGAGGGGTCCACTGAGAGGAGAATTTCTCAAATGGCTGTTAATGAAAACTAATGCTTTAAAGCCTCAATAGGACTATTTTGGCCTTGCCTTGGGGCCTCTTTGGGTGACCATGTTATGGAGGCCAAATAACTGTTTTCTGCTGGTTGAAACAGGATGAAGATCAAGGCTATTAAGAGGGACCTAATCACATAGTTTTGGGTTTTGCCTACAGGTATTCCAGAAGCAGTGCAAATTCTGAACTCCATTGAAGGCTCACTGGAGGATGTCCTGACAAGCGTTGTCAGCTCAGATAATAACACTGTGATCCCAGACTCTACAAATTCTAACATGGTGGTGATTGAGATGCCTTCCCTTGCACTTCCCGCCTGACCTCAGCGAGAGCTCTGTTGTTGTTACAAGAATATGTCTGTTTGGAAGAAAATCTATGATCCATGGCTTCTTAGTGTTCAAGGGGAAAGAATTGGTGAACCACGTAGTGTGGCTATTATTGGTTGGAGGAGAGCCCACCTTATTGGACGTGGCATTAGCCTTAGAAAGGGTGATGAACTCAGGGCCTCTTGATCATGCTTGACTGGCAAACCTTATGTTATTTTCTGTATTTTGTTTGAATTGTGTAATTGTTTGTGATTATGTTGGTTCCCCAAAATATTTCCCACAACTTTGGATTATTACATCCCATGTAAAAAGTGTTTGTATGTTTTTTTCAAAACCTAAGGTTATTTTCTCTAGTTTGTTTGGAACTGTGTAATTGATTCTGAGTTTGTTGTTCTCCTTAATTAATCTCACAACTTTGGATGAAAATGTCCCATGTAAAAGGTGTTTTGAATATATGTTGAAGACCTTAGGTTATTTTCTCTAATTTGTTTGGAACAGTACTTGATTGTGAGTTTGTTGTTTCCCTGAATTGATCCCACAACTTTGGATGATTAAGGCCACTATAAATTTGAATCACCATTGTGTTTTGAATATGTTTTGAATCATTGTTGTCAGTAAGGTAGCCTATGTGACTTAAAACCAAGCTTGCCAATTCTTCCTTCCAAGTGGGGCAATAGTATTTGATTGATTGACCATGCCACCATAAATAAAAAAGTAAAAATTGAAGTAGGAGAAAAGGTTTTCTACCAAACAAAATAACTATTGTTAGCCTTTATATGTATTTTTTTGTCAATTTTTTTTTTTCAGAAATCTTGATTCCAGTTCCACAAATAAGAACCAATAACTCAATTATGGTTCCAGTTCTTAAAAGGTTCCAGTTCCAAAAATCAGACCCAAATTTGGGGGAAAAGGCTGAACGGAACTAGTTGAAAGGGTTTTTTTTGGAATTTGATGTTCCCAAATGTATTCCATATGGTTATTTATAACGTTCTCAATTAGATCACACGTTCCCAATAAGTTCCCACTAACAATACACTTTATTGCATCTGTTTTGCTCAAAGTCCTCTTGTAAATAAACTGTATAGGTAGCCCAGAAGAGAAGACTACATTATGTATATTTTGTGTGTGTCAAATGTTTGTTTCACCAAATTTACATCACTAGGCCATTTGGAGAGGTTCTGTCATAGGAATCTACCAAAGTGAGTTTTTTGTCTAGGTGTTGGACCAATCAAAGAGGTCCATCACCAAGAGAAAAAAGAAAAAATCTTAACTGTCCCCCCACCCTTTCCCACCAATGAATATCAATAACACTAACATAAGATAATGTGATCTTGTAAAATTCATTCTTAAAAAATCACACATTTTTCTTCTAGGTTTCATATTGTTTCAACCTATGGTGGAGAAGTTGTTGAATACTAATGTAAATCAAAACAAAAAATTACAGGGTAATTTGGGCATGCTCTTGGTATTATTGGAAAGCCCTTACTGAGTAAATTAGTGAAGGCAATTTGGAGATTTTTGGATCTATGGTGTAGGAAATATTGAATTTAGAATTTTTTTTGTCACTGAAAATTCAAAGAAATTACAAAAAATGGTTTTGGAATGAAAAATTAGTTGGTTAACTAGTTCACACTTGGGCTAACAACACATGCTACACTAGTTTAGATGAATTTTGGGGTTTGTACCAGCCGTTTTTACCATGGTAACAGTGTGGGTGCTGGTTCCTGCAATCTCAAGATTTGAAAGTTCTTCCATGAGCAAATAAAAGTCGGGCCCCTTTATAATATATATGAGAGAAAATTCAACTTAGGGCAGACCATATGATATATAAGTGTAATGCTAATTGGAACAATTTGAGGAACACTTTGGGAACTTGATGGGAACCCCTTGGGAACTCGATGGGAACACATTGGTGACAGGATATAAAATCCGGAAACTGACTTATGGGAGTTCTTCATCACAAGGGAGAGAATGGGGATATGTATTGTTACGTCCTGGAGTGGGATGGGGGTTTGAAATCCCAACTTACTGGTGTTCCAACAAGTACTGGAACTAGCTTGATGTTCATAGTCCTACACAAACCCAGTTATGGGAGTTTGTAAGGAGTTGAAATCCCAACTCTAAGTAATTCCATATCCTACCACGTGCTTGCCTGGCCCTCCCTTGATGAGGGGAACCTTCGATGTTCCTAACACAAACCGAGTTATGGGATTGTGTAGGAGTTGAAATCCCAACGCGCAGGGTTTCCATATCCCATGCCTGCCGGTCCCTTTAGGACTTTTGTGTGCAAGGGGCCGGCCATCCAACAAGCTTAGGGCCAGTTTCCACGTCTGTCGCCCACCCACTATCCAACTGCAATTGCTTTGGTTTTCTGTTCATATTAATTAGTTGGGGGGTGCCTCAAAAGTCCAACTTTGTTTTTTTTTGCAATGAGCCAGTTTGATTGACCCATAGCAAAAAAAAAAGAGTTGAAACTATGGAGTCTCCCCAAAATAGAAGATTCTATGGAAAGATGAAGTGCCTCCCCCTTTGGCCCACCTATATCGATGAGAAGGGGAGGACTTTGTGCAAAAAACATATGGGATTAAAGCAAGGTGCCATTTGGAACACCCTTGGGAACATGTTGGGAACAAAGAAAAAATGAAAAAAGAAAAGAAATCAAGGCACTTTAAC
>Ga0209208_10009727_pt1 | contig 12596 bp, 11 predicted proteins | sample S1TSphfallax_3_FD_187694 | JGI IMG/M metagenome (GOLD analysis project Ga0209208, IMG submission 187694) | Host-associated microbial communities from peat moss isolated from Minnesota, USA - S1T2_Fd - Sphagnum fallax MG (SPAdes) (version 2) | ecosystem: Host-associated > Plants > Peat moss >...
CTAAACGCAACATCCTTGCCTTGCTTGGTAGGCAAGGCCAACAAAGGTGACCAAAAAAGAGGGAGATTTTCTAAATTGTACAGCACTTGGAGAATATTAAACAATTTTGCCACCAAAATTTTAATTTGAATCAACATTTAAAAGGTTAAGAAATTGGGGGCATGCGCTTTATACCGTTGGAAAGTGCTTGATGTGTGGATTTTACGGAGGTGGTTTTGTAATTTTTAAACTTAATGTGTGCATGAGACATCGGTGTTGTAAGGTCCCCTTCCTAAATAATTTATATAAATTCCCTCCCCCATCCCCTATTGCCTCCCACTTGTCACAACCTCGTAGAAATGCTGCAGTGTATTTGGAGGCCACCTTACCAGGCACAATTTCCCGTGCCGGGGATTTTGTGTAAGAGCACTTGGCAATTTGAGTATGGTGATTCAATTCGAGTAGTACCTTTACCATTTCGAAAACAAACAGCCGAATAATTATTTAAATTTGAAATCTTAACTTTGGCTCTTGGTTTTTTTAATTCTGAATTTTTTTGACAATTAAATATTGTAAAAAATAATAAATAGAAGCTTGTCATTGTTATGGAGCAGTCTAGTTTGTCTAGGCTGCTTGATTTTTTAAATCTTTTACTAAAATTTTGAGACGTATAATGAATAATTTTTCAAAAGTTCGACAAAACCAAAAAATAATTTAATTTATGCCGAAATGGTAAAGGTACTGCAGTACCATCTAAGGTATCACATGAAAGAAGAAAAGGGGAAAATAATGGGAGTATGTAGGTCTTTGCACTCAGTAAAGCCATTTGGCTGGCTTTGGGCTTTAACCAAAATATGGCTTGTCTTAGGTGGGCTGTAGCATTTTTACAAAAGTGCTGCTACAAGTGATGACCTGGAAATACCCTAGGTCTAGATGTGGCTAATTTTATTTTTTTTAATATCTAAAAAATAGCGAAAAAAAACCCTTCAAAATCACAAAATTCTCGTTCTTTAAAAAAATTATTGAGAAAAAAAGCGATTTGCGAAATTTCGCCACCCAGATAATAAAATAAAATAAGTTACAGAACAAACAAATTTGCAAATGGATTTATTTCTTTTTTTATAATTGGGGGGAAGGGGGTAGTTTGTGTGTAGCCCAGGGTTTATTCTTTTTAAATTTTGTGATGTTGCTGAGGTGACACAATCAACCATAACATAATTTAGCCAGATTTGGCTACATACATATATTCCTAAGTAGAAAAGAAATCAGAATCCTTCTAATTTCTTGGCTACCTACTGGAACTGATCATAGAAATCTGGCGATTTGGAAATTTTCCCTTCGAAATTTGGCGAATTTGAGCCATTTTCTTTCCATGAAAAGAAAAAACATGTGTATAGGTAGGTCGAAATTTCACCAAATTTCGCCAAATTGTTTTTAAAAAATCACTGGTGGAGCCTAACTGGAGTCTGGAACGTGTGAGAAAAAAAAAAGGAAAAAAATTAGGGGTCTTACCAAACACACACTCTGAGAGAGAGGAGGCACTTTTTCTTAAGTCTTCCAAAACCCCAAAATCCCCTGCCCTTGTCTTTCTCGCCTGTCTGTTTTGTATTCTCTTCTGTGTGGTCGGTTTGTTGCGTGAGCTCGTGAGGCAAGTAGGCTCGCTCGCTCGCTCGCGCTCTCTCGGTTTTTGTGCACCCAACTGCTGACCAAAAAGGGAAAAGCTCTCCGAACCCAGCAGTCATTCATCCATCATGTGTGGAATCCTGGCAGTGCTAGGCTCCTATGACAAATCTGCCGCACGACGAGCTCGCATTCTCGAGTGCTCTCGCAGGTGTGTATAGTGTTTCTTCTTCTTGTTGTGTTGTTCCTTGCTGTTTTGTTTTTATCCTATCTCGTCTTTCTTCTGTGGTCTTCTTTTACTGCCTGTGTGTTTGCTAGTTTCTGTTGGAGTATGGAGAAGCTACAGTCTAATGTAGTGTGTGTGTGTGTGTGTGTGTTATTGAACGCAACGGGAAATGTGTCTGGTGAATGATGATGCAGGTTGAGACACCGAGGGCCTGACTGGAGTGGACTTTGGGTTGGGGATGGCGGAGGATGTTACCTTGCACATGAGCGCCTGGCCATCATTGATCCTGCGTCAGGCGACCAGCCGTTGTTCAATGAGACCAAAGAAATCGTTGTTGCAGTGAGAAACCACCTGCCTCCTTTTTCCTTAAACCCTGCTCTGTTTTATTTTATTCTATTTTGATACAATTTTATTTCCGCAGTAGAAATGTGTGTAGATTCAGCAGGAAAGTGGCTGTTGCATTTGTTCTACTGAAGTCGATCTTTCTGATCTACCGGATGTGCTTGCTGTTCAGGTGAACGGAGAAATATATAACCATGAGCTTCTCAAGGCTGAAATGCAGAAACACAATTATCACACACAGAGTGACTGTGAAGTTATTGCTCATCTGGTGTGTACCTCCTCCAGTGCTCTCTCTCTCTCTCTCTCTCTCCTGTACTTCTGGCATAGGGTTTAAGGTGTCAAATTATATAGATCTTTCTTGCTTTGGTTTTAATGATGGTGTTTTCATATCTGCTCGTTTCTACCACATTTATGTGCAACCTAAGCCTATCATATTCTGGACTTCATTGGATACATTTCTTTATTGTATGCATCATATTCAAGGAGTCATTGTATAGCATTTGAAGAATTCTCCTACATGCTACAACATGAATGGCAATAACAGGCCTGATAGTAGTCTAATAAAGGAGGATAATTTTGCAAACAACTAGGGCATTTTTGACGGTTTAAGTTTCGAGGTCACTGCTGTTGTTTTGTCTATTCTTATGTGGGATGTGGATTGCATGGTCCAGTATGAGGAGATTGGTGAGGCAGTGGTGAACAAGCTGGATGGCATGTTCTCCTTTGTCTTATACGACACGCGAGACCAATCGTTCATTGCAGCACGTGATCCTATTGGCATCACCCCACTCTACCTTGGGTGGGGCCTTGATGGTCTCCTTTCTTCACCGTCACTTTGGACTTTTTTTGTTTCACTTTAGGTAGGAGGGCATGAGAATATTTTGCTTATTTAAGAAACTAATTGAGCTGCATGTGAATATGTAGCTTGACTTTACTTGACAAGAATGACATGAAGCTGAGGAAGCAGATGCACATGGCAGGTTCTGTCTGGTTTGCCTCAGAGATGAAGGCATTGAAAGATGACTGTGAGCGTTTTGAGGAGTTTCCCCCAGGCCATATATATTCCAGCAAGCAGGGTGAGCGGTGGGCACAATTACCTCAGTCAATGTTGTTGGCAGAGAGCTGTCTGAAATGTGAGAAACTGAAATTTGAGTTCATGTGGTGCTTTTTGAAGGGGGGCTGCGAAGGTATTACAACCCACCCTGGTTCACTGATATCATCCCATCAGAACCATATGATCCTCTGACACTGCGACATGCATTTGAGAAGGTATACTGTCTTTCTCCTTCTATAGTTAATGAATGGCTTCAGAATCTTCCAATGTGATTACAGAAAGGGAAGAACAGAGTGATTTTATGTGGGTTTAGGGTTTAAATCAATTCTGTTTGTCACACTCAACAAGGAACAAGTCCTGGGTTGGTAGTGAAGTGGCAAGTTGCCAGTCTTTGTGGCTTGGATACTTGCTTGTACAGGGACAAGCTAAAGTGGAATGAAGCTTACCCACATGCGCTAGTTACATCTTGAATGAGAAAACAATCAAATTTTTTACTGGGTCTTCCTACTGCTTCTAGAATGTGACAGAGACTCAGGACACAGTTTTTCATATGATTTTTTGCCAGAAATTTTGAGTAGATGATTACATACCTATAGCTGCTGTTCAGAGCTCATGAAGTCAGAGTAATGGCAGCTAGCCACTGCCATTCATGATGATGGTGATGATCTGATACTTTGGGAGTGACACTCACAAGGTTATGACCACACTTGTTCCTGGCATATTGGTTGTGGTTTAACTACTGACATAGTGGTAACCTTCAAAGTGTTGTTATGGAGTTAATGGTTTAGTGGCAAAATTCTAGGGAAGGAATGTATATAGAATAGCAAGCCTTGGAATATATGTGGTCTGGGGAGCTACATCTACCCAAAGAGATAACATACCCCTTAATAGCCCTTGAATGGGATTGCTGGCCTGTGGATGAGGTATTTTTGATTCGGCATCTTTTGTTCGGGGGTTCTAAGCAAGGAAATGTAAGGATGTCACTTTTTGTGGCATCTATGTGGCATGACAGGCAGTCATAAAACGGATGATGACAGATGTGCCTTTTGGAGTGTTGCTGTCTGGTGGCCTGGATTCCTCCTTGGTGGCTGCTGTTGCATCACGACATCTAGCAAACAACAAAGACTCCGACAAGTGGGGCAATAAACTTCACTCTTTCTGTGTGGGCCTTAAGGTAGTGGCTCATTACTTCATCCCTGCGGGTACTTATATGTTGTGTGGCTGTGGAGATGATGAAGTTGATGGTGGTCATGGTAGCCCATCACTTCATAATGAGGATGATGGTCTGACACTTTGTGAACAGCACTCATAAGAATATGATCACAGTCATTATTATCATTTTAGTTTTTGTTTTGCTTCATGCACGGAACTGTTACCTTCAAAGTTTTGTTGTGGAGTTTTCCCTGCAGTACCATGGATAGGTGTCTCTGTTGTTCTGATTGCTTTATATGTGGGATTGTTGCCTATTGCCCTTGAGCCTGGGTGTAGACATGAGAACATGTTATGTTGTTATATGCTCCGTGTTGATGGTCCCTGAACAGGTGTGAGACTGGCACTTTTGTTCATACCAGTGTGTGTTTTTTGTTTTTTGTTTGTTTCTGTCTTCCCTTGTTTGGTTCTTTTTTGTGGCTTCCTGATGAAGAGTTAACCTTGCTGTTTCTTCTTCATCATGAGAATAGAGATTTCTCTATTCTTATGAAAGATATTGTTATATGCTACTATTGCTTTCACAGTTGGGATAGGTTGTTTTTCTTGTTGCTGGACTTCCAGGTGAATTTGTTGTAGACAGGTTCAACCTATAGAAATGGATGGTTTTGGAGTCAAAGAAATGACCAGGACTTGATGATGGAGTTGAAGAAGAGGTTTGTGATAACTAATTGTGTTCTCGGTGCAGGGATCGCCTGACCTGAGAGCTGCAAAGGAAGTGGCAGATTACCTTGGCACACATCATCATGAATTCTACTTCACTGTCCAGGTTAGCATGTACCCTTTCTTTAGCCTTTTATTTCTGGCTATATGGAGCTGAGACCTTGAACAATGTGTTGTGCTTCAATATCTGTGGGGCACCTTTGGTCATGGCAGTTTTTGTTGAACAAAAACTGTTGTGAGAACTGTTGCAGGAGGGCTTGGATGCACTATCTGATGTGATTTATCACATTGAAACCTATGATGTGACTACAATCCGAGCTAGCACTCCCATGTTCTTAATGTCAAGGAAAATCAAGGCCCTTGGTGTTAAGATGGTAATCTCTGGTGAGGGGTCTGACGAAATATTCGGTGGATACCTGTATTTCCACAAGGCTCCTAATAAGGAGGAACTCCATCGTGAAACATGTAGGAAGGTAGGACTATCTTTCCTAGCTTCAGTCTACATTTTGTTCTGTCTCTAACTAAAATGAGAACACTGATTCTGTGAGCTTTTAAATTTTAGGGTGCTTTTGTCATTTTTAAATGACATCTTGTGAGCTGAATCACAGTAAGTGGCATTTGTGATGTCTTGTAGATGCTTCTTTTGTGCAGATAAAGGCACTCCACCTGTATGATTGCCTGAGGGCTAACAAGTCTACATCAGCATGGGGAGTTGAAGCACGTGTGCCCTTTCTGGACAAAGACTTCATCAATCTTGCCATGTCAATTGACCCTGCGGAGAAGATGGTGCAATTCCCTCTCTCAAGTCTACCACAAGATTGATTATTGGGCCAGGAGGTTCTGTTTTCAGCTAAATAGAATGCACATGTCTCAAGTTGTAGCTTTCAGATAGAGCAGGGACTGAGATCTATTGTGACTTTAAATATTGTCTGTCCTGCAGTATTTGGGCATTCTACTGCATCATGTATGCTGTTTATATTGAAGGCATATGGCCCATGGTTCTTTGTGCAGGTGCAACTGAAAGAAGGACGCATTGAAAAATATATATTGCGGAAAGCATTTGATGACAAAGATGATCCATTTTTGCCACAGGTTGATGCTTCTCACTGTCTTGTTATGGTGCAGTAGTTCAACACTGCTGGCTTACTGCAGTCCTCAGAAGTGTTTTGTTGATTAGATTCTCTGTTTTCCTCCACTATTCATGGGAGCAATTATGCAGGATCCTGCTATCCACATAGATAGAATCCTGATATCAGGATAGAATCCACATGTCTCAAGTTGTAGCAGGATATTATGGAGAAATGTGAGGATTTCTAGCAATCAATCTCAATTGCTTAGATATTTCACTTTGAGGCAATTTTCTAATAGGGGGATGGATTGGTACTGTGACAGCACATTTTGTTCAGACAAAAGGAGCAATTTAGTGATGGGGTGGGATACAGCTGGATTGATGGGCTGAAGGATCATGCAGCTAGTCATGTAACCTCCTTGCTACTTTTATGTCCCTGTATTTCCTTCAGGGTTACTCAGGGACTTGCATAGTGTGAAGCTGAAACAGTTTCTGTCAAAGAATTGGTGGTGTCTCATTAATTGCTTGTTGATTATCCAATACACAATGGAAAAGGAGATGGTCAGTTGCTGAAGAATATAGCATGTCTTGATCATGAAAATGTGCAGGTGACAGATCTTATGATGGCAAATGCAGTCCATGTGTACCCGCACAACACACCAGGAACCAAGGAAGCCTATTACTATCGCATGCTCTTTGAGAAACACTTCCCTCAAGTCAGTACTCTTCATCACTTCTTTTGAACTTTGGTGGTCATGGGATTGGACATTTACTCTCATATGCAATTTGGATGTACCATCATGAGCAGCAAGACTGCCTGTTCTCAGCTGAGGAAAACCTTACCTTCCATATCAGTTATTGATGTATGCATGTGCACAATCACTTGGACACAGAACAGTTATCCAAGTGTCATGCACAGAAATGAGATGGTCATACAAGTATGTGGATGAAGCAGTTCCAGTACTGAATATGGGTTATGCATAGCAAAGTTGGAACTTGATCAATCCTCTCTTACCTTAGGCCCTTCCACTGCAGATTCTGGGCATGTTGATAAAGAAAGTCTTCAGTTTAACAATTTGTGTATATTCTATTGAGTCTCAGTTTGAAAGGCGATGAAATTGTGTATGAAGTACTATCAGACACGCTTGAGATTTAGTGCTGTTAGGTCAATCTTGTCACCTACCTAACCCTGACAAGTTTGGATGTGGGAGTTCAAGATCTAGATTGCCTATAGAGGTGACTAGGGGTTTAGGGTTTAGACTACAATAGCACAAACCTGTCAAAAAAAAAGTAGTGTTTGCTGCAGACATTGAAGAACTTTAGGAATGGATTTGTCAATCATTAGAGCATCAAATTTCTTTGTCACTGAAAAAGTGAAGTTATCCTCTCAGCGAGTTGGGTCCCAGCTGTTGTGATCCCTTTCTGACTGTCTGTATATGGCAGCAATCAGCACGATTCACAGTACCTGGAGGTCCAAGTGTGGCATGCAGTACAGCAGCTGCTATTGCCTGGGATAAGGCATGGTCAAACAACTTGGATCCGTCAGGCAGGGCAGCTTCAGGTGTACATGTGGCAGCCTACACAGAGGAGTCTCCTGTGGAAGTTACAGACATCAATGGATCTGTAGAGTCTCCAAAGAAAAAGCCTAAGCTTGTTGATGGCAATGCTCTAGAGGTTAGTGCACTTGCTTAATAGAAAACACTAAAATGTGTATTGATGACACAGCCCACAATGAAGCAAGTTGTAGGTTGCTTGGATTCCCTTTTGTCAAGGGTTGAAAAGCTCTTCAGAAGCTACACATTATTTGCTTATGTAACTGGTAATTTTCAGATAAGATACGCTTGACCTTACAGATGCGCACTGTGAGGGATACAGTAAACTGGAGCTGGATACCTCTCTAGTCCCTGGGTTGATACCTGTGTCTCTATTCATACTAGATACACGCATCATGAAGGCCTACATGCTTCAAATTGATTTGCTGTAGTATCTGAATTGTGAATTAAAGTTTCAAAGGTGGACTCTAGGCTTCACATGGGGGTCAACAAACATTAAGTGCTTCAAGATCAGAATGCAAAATGCTTGTGGTCAGGGTTGAACCCCATTTGTGTGTGACCCAGCAGGGTTTCAAGTGGAGCTTGGTTGAAATGTAGTGAATATAACATTATAACCAGCTGAATCATCATTTGGAGAGGGGATGAGGGATGGATCAAGATTTTCTCAGTACCAAGTACTTCTCATGGGATAGTTGACTATCTCTATGTTAGCAAGCCTGATTGACCTTGTGCACTGTGCACAAGTACATTTCTGAGTAATTTGCTCATGATTTAATTTTCTTTATCTGTAGGCACAAAAGTGCATAGATTCAGATAGTTTCAGTATCTCCTGCTTTCATAGCCTTATGGCACAGGTCCATGGAGTGTAGAGTCAGTATTGTCCTAGGCATATGCTGTCCATGGCTGTGACCACATGATCATCAAGATTCAACAAGTTATCAATGAGTCGAATCCAAATCATACAAATTATTTCCCTTCAGAAAACATCAAATTCTGCTTACACCGAATTCTAATTCGAAGGGTGTGTCCTACACGTAACAACCATTCTGGCATTTTTCTCCTTGTCCCCATCTTGGTCCTACTTTCAGGGGAAGACTTATCCTGTTCACCAGAAGTCCTGCTTCTCCTGTCTGAGTTAAGACTGCGAATCATTCAACAGTGTTCTTACATTAGTTGAAGAAGTTCATGGAACAAAATAAAACAGGGGGAAGTATGTCATATAACAAGGGAATCGCTATTTTGTCCCACAAATAGAACTATTTTCACTGTCTGCATCATCATACTCTGGTCACAATGATTGACAAGCTCTCAAATAAAGCCACTGTAGTTTGAAAATAAGAAGAGTTTGCAAACTTATGAAAGGCTAGATTCCTTGAACCCTGAATTGCAAAAAGCCAAGGTAAGCAAGTTGTCACCTTACACACCATCATAGTGAGTACTGGCATTCTGTGCTCCGGGTGCAGACTGAGACAGTCTCTTGCATCACAAACACTTGAAACAAAACTCATTAACTGGAACAAAATCCTTCTTTTTCACCGCATTATATCAATCCTTCCTTTCTCCGTTTAATTTGACCTGCATCAAGTGAACAGATGGTTGGGTATGATCTTGTATATAACTGAACAATTTCAAGAAAACAATAATCAGAACGTTAAATGTTTCTTGTTGGGATAATCCACGCTATCTATTGTGTATCAGCAAAAAATGTACAAACTGTCCATGACCTAGGGTATGATACCAACCTGATTTCTAGGTAACACTCATATGCTCAGTCTGTTTTGCAAGAGCTCAGAGGACAGGGGCATTTATTAATTTCACTTGGTGGAATTCTTTTCCTCTTCCACTTCCTCACAAGCCTTCCCCAAATGGTATGGACACACCATACATAGGCCACAGAAATCTATGGAGCACATCCGGCAGCGAAATCGGTTGGCTGCCTTGTGACACATTGCAGACCGTGATAGACGGTGCCCTTCATTGTCAAGCTCAATGAATGGTGCTGTGCGGTCCAGTTCTGGCACCCCTGTGAGGGCAACTCCTGGGGGGACCACGCCTATAACTTTTTCAAACACCACTTTGCAGCCGGGACATTTCACAAAAGCTGCATTTTCCTCAAAGAGAGTCTCATTGGCTGCCTCTTCCCACAACCTGGCATAAAACAGAATTTACTGTCTGTAAGGTCACCACAAAAGCAAGAGAATTTTCAAAACAGTCTTCATGCCTCTTAAGTTGCATTTGATTTTCAAAAAGCTTTGAGACTTGGCAATCCTCACCAAACCTGTTCTTCACACACCAGGCTCCAACAGACCTCCTGAAAATACTGGCACTAAGACTTCAAGAGCTGCTGACAATCTGATGAAAGTCTCGCAGACAATCCCATAAGAGACTAAATTTGACCATGAGAACAAATCTAATGAATGGTGCTACAACAAACAGTTGATCTAGAATGAATACAGCCTATGAGATTGCAGAGAACTCCACAATAACAGTTCAAGGGTAACTGTTGTGTCAATTGCAGCCAAACCCAACACAAATGCAATCAGAGGAGCCATAACCTTGAGACTGTCATGCACAAAGGAGCAAACCATCACCTTCATAATGAATGACAGTGACTAACTGCAGTTACTGCTCCCCCACTGACTTCATTGTTTCTTGACTGGTGGTGCCAAATTGTATATAATAACTGCTCAAAACTCTCTCCTCACATGACACAGAGAAAAGGAGGGAAGATCAGAAGACATGCCTGAAGGCCTCGGGGGCAAGAATTTGACAAGCCGAAAGAGAAATTTGCCCACTACATGAAGGTTTAGGGCATGGAATCCATTCCAACTGCTGCCTGGACAGAACCCTAAACGACTCCACTTGTGGCTCATGCACTTGTTCCTTGATCCGGTCTTCATCTTCTGTCTCTCCTAACACCATCACCAACTTTGTGCTTTCCTTTCTAAACCTGCTGCTGCTCTCCTTCTCATCTCCCTCTTGCTGAGTTGCCCCAGTGAGCAAGGAAACAACATGAAGCTGAACGCAAGTGATGCAAACAAGGCAGGTACAACTTAACATTGAAGCGATTAAGTGTAAACCAGCCGATTCCTCACAAAGCTCACAAAAGAAAGATTCTTCTTCTTCTTCTTCTTCTTCGTTATCAGTGTCGTCTGAAAGAAAGACAACGTCCTTCTTCCTGTTGCATAATTCCGGCCGGCTAGCAGTGTTTCCCCTCGTCTGCAAGAAGAAGCCTGCTCCAGAACCCTCTCCCTTGGATACGTCAAATGTTGAAGACCCACCATGTGATGCTTCACCCACCAGAGGTGGGTTGTTGTTACATGGTGAAGTTCCAAGCTCGGAACCACCACCACCACCACCTCCAGGGCTGCTACCCAGAGATTGACCATAAACCCTAGATTCGGGCGGCAGCAACGGAGGTGTGTCAGCGATGATGAAACCCGTAGCTAAGTCTCCATCTTCATCTTCATATTCCCCCTTCACAAAATTCAGCGATCTCGCTACCCTGCGAATAACACTCTCGCTGGGCGGCTCAAGGATTTGCTCTACCACCGGATCGCCTTCCAACAACCCGTCCATGACATTTGGAAACGTGCTCCGCGACGACGACGCTGCTGCTCAGAGTGCAAATCCAGCGACCAAATTTTCCCTTGTCCTGCTCGCACAAGCTACATAACCAAACAGATAGGGATGAACATTCTGGATGTAAACCTAATTTTTGTGGATGATTAAACAACATTTGTAATTTTTTTCACATCTTTCATCCAAGAAAAGCTAGATACCTACAGAAAAACCAAAACCAAAACCAAATCCATCCAATCTCACACTCTTGATAGGTTGGGTACAGGAGTGGCAGTTCCAGAGGAGGTTGTGTCTAGGGTTTAGGGTCTAGGGTTTAGACCCTTCCCTTACATAAAGCACAGTAAAAACTAGTTGTGTTTGTGCCCCCATACATGCTTGGTAAAACTTAAAATCATACACACATGTCTACAATCTTAGGGCAATAATAAATTTTAATAACATAAAAGGCAATAACAATACAAACAAATTAATCAATTAATATTTAATTTCATTATGATTTGGTTATTAAATCTTCATCAAAGCCTTATTGAAGTTTTTTCAAATAACATCAAATTAATTTTAAACATTCATATCCCAAAAACGAATTTTATATTAAAATTTTTATTTATTTTCAAATTGACGTGTTTTATTTTAATCAATTCTTGCATAATCTTTCAAATCAATTTTTTAAGAATCTCATTTCAATAATATTTTTAAAAATTGGAGCTTAATTATTTTTATGTTAATAAAAAAATCATTTAAAAAAATAGACATATGAAAAAAATTACATTTCACAATGAGACGAAACCTTGTGATACAAAAAGGCAAGTGACATCCCAAAAAAATAAAATGATATAGAGACATGATTAAATCAATTACCCAACAAGCAGATGGGTAGACTTCAAAACAACCCATCAATTGGAAACTTAGATCTTGTAAACTTTTGTTCATCTTGTCAATGAAAGAGAGAATTTTGGTGACTTGAGCTATTTGTTATTGTGCAAAAATACATGCTTGTTTTTTTTTTGTTTTGCAAATGTTGCCAATTTTTTTTAAAAGTTTGCGGTCTACCATATATGCTTGTTATGGAAAATATATGAACAACAATTTGGGAATGCAAGGCCCATGTTTTGATCCATGATCTAACTTTATTATAGAAACCATTAAAAATAATCCTATAAATTTTTTTCTCGATATGTTGGGCCAACTTTTTTTCTTCCTTTAACGACTAAATATCCCTTGCTTTCATGTTTTCACTTTGAAAACATTCCATTTTTAATTTGGGCTTTTTGGACGAATGTGTGAACTACACATCTTTGGATT
>Ga0209208_10009728_pt1 | contig 12596 bp, 8 predicted proteins | sample S1TSphfallax_3_FD_187694 | JGI IMG/M metagenome (GOLD analysis project Ga0209208, IMG submission 187694) | Host-associated microbial communities from peat moss isolated from Minnesota, USA - S1T2_Fd - Sphagnum fallax MG (SPAdes) (version 2) | ecosystem: Host-associated > Plants > Peat moss >...
GCCCCGTGCTTCACCGGGCTCTCCCTTCTCCCACCCCCCAAAACACTCCACATGGAACGGGAGCCAATGGGATTACGCCAGAGAGGTAATGAAAGCGAAATGACGTCAGAGAAAAGGAAATAAGTAAAAGATAAGTAAAAGATGGACAGATAGATACACACACACACACCATGTTTGTAATTATATATAGGATTTCAAAGTCTTGAACCTTAGCAAGATTACAGCATATTATGAGTTGACTTTCAAAACAACAAAAGAAAATGCAGCAACTTATCTTGATCATGTAGTGCACAAGGATGTTATCTTGTGAATGTGAATAAGTGAACCCAAGCAAATCCTTTTAGGAATATCTTGTTGACGTTGATGAAATATTTTTTAACACGGGATGGAATATTTTGCCACGTGTCATGGATGAACGATATTCTTGGATGAAAAAATGGACGATAAATCAATTAGATGAACTTATAAATGAACATTAATAACATAATTTCTTTTGCAAAAAACTGAACAAAAAAAGAAGATGGAATAATTTCAACAAGTTTTATTTTGAAAAATAAAACACATGAAATGTTGGGAAATACTTAAAATTATACTACATATTTTCTTAATATGAATTTCTTCTATAGCATCTAACCCATTTAAAATTTAAAATTGAATCCAATTCAATGGCATATAAACTTGTTGATCCACCAATAGGTATGTGCCAATCCATACACTACCCATTCACCACCAAGAGGCATGTGCCCATTAGGTATGGAGATAATACCCAACTACAAGCCTATTGACCCACCAAGAGTTATGTGCCGATCCATACACTACCCATTCACCACAAAGAGGCATGTGCCCATTAGGAATCGAAACAATACTAGGTAGCCATTGACACTTTACATTGTTTATAACATTTCAAGCTATTTGTTATTTTCATTCACAATCTCAACCTTTTGCATCTAGCACCATATATTCTTGTTACTTGTACAACCAAATTGCATTTTCCCCCTCTACTATTAATTTCCTTAATCTATACTTGAATTTGTATTTACTCCATGCTTATTGCTTAGTTACATCCTTTCTACCTCTAAAATGTGTTTGTAAATGTGAAACCTTTATTTCACAATGGGAAAAGAAAATCGACACCAAATGTCACACCAAACACTTTGGAATCAATGATTGAATACACATTAATCTCAAGAATACTAGATAGAATTTGTGAAATGACAAAAAACTTGTTGGAATATCCAAGAGAAGATACCAAACTAGACCCCCTCTAGCATTTGTTTTTTTTTTTCCAATGTTGCAAACTAGTTATATAACTACATGTGCACACAATAAACTTTTTAATCACATATTAAAATAAGAGCCTCCTAAAAACCCAACCTACCTACATAGCCCTTCCTTACCTACCTACCTATCTATCTAGATACCTACCTACCCACCTAACCTATTAACTTACCTTCCTAATGTACCAACCTAATCAACATAAGAAAGATATGTAATTAATTTAATTCACTTAAAGTAATACCTACCAACTAATACCTAAGCACACCCACTACTTATTATCCTAACTTACTACCTACCAATTAACCTAGCCTATAAATTAAAGTAACATATGTTGCAACTAGGTTAAGCCTACATGGCATTTATGTTTAAATTTAAGTTAAACTTGAACTCAATATTAGCTAAATTATAATTTGGTTAAATTTAACATTAGTTAACATTGGCTAAATTAAACATTAGTTAAACATTGGTTAATTTCAAATTTGGCTAAACGTTAATTAAACCCATATTTATATAAACTTTGACTAAACTCATACTTGGTAAAAACCTTGGCAAAACAAAAATTTCACAAAACCTTGGTTAAACTCTAATTTATTTAAAGTTTGGCAAACTCCAAATTGCTAAAACCTTAGCTAAATTCAAAATTGGCTAAATTTTAATTAAATTCAAATTTGGCAAAACCCAAATTTTGGCTAAATATTTGTTAAATCCATATTTTGGTTAAACATTAACTAGACTCAAATTTGGCAAAACTCAAATTTTGGTTAAATATTGGTTAAACTCATATTTTGGCTAAACATTGGTTAAACTCAAACTTGGCAAAACTAAAATGGTTAAATATTGGCTAAATTCATATTTTGGTTCAACCTTGATTAAATTCAAATTTGGCAAAACCAAAATTTTGGTTAAATATTGGTTAAACTCATATTTGGCAAACATTCATTAAATTCATATTTTGGCTAAACATTGGCTAAATTCAAATTTGGCAAAATTCAAATTTTGGTTAAATATTGGATAAATTCATATTTGGCAAAATTTTAGCAAAACCCAAATTTTGGCTAAATATTGATTAAATTCATATTTGGCAAAACCTTGGCAAAACCCAAATTTTGGTTAAACATTGGCTAAACTCAAATTTGCCAAAACCTCAACAAAACCCAAAATTTGGTGAAATTCATATTTGGCCAAAAAAATTGGCTAAACTCATATTTTGGTCAAACATTAGCTAAACTCAAAGTTGGCAAAACCTTAACAAAACCCAAATTTTGATTAAATTCATATTTGGCAAAACTTTGGTTAAACTCATATTTTGGTTAAACATTGGTTAAATTTAAAATTTGCAAAACCTTGATGAAACCCAAATTTTGGCTAAACTCATATTTAGTTAAACCTTGGTTAAACTCATATTTGGTCAAACCTTGGCTAAATGAAACATTGGCTAAACTCAAATTTGCCTAAATATTAATTAAATTAAAACTTGACAAAATTGTGGTTAAACATTTGTTTAAATTTGGTTAAGTTTTTTTCAAATGTTGGTTAAACAATGGTTAAACCTTGGCTAAAATTTGTTTAATTTAGAACTTGGCTAAACGTTGGTTAAACTAAAACTTTGGCCAAACTTTGTTTATATTAACAAAATTAAAAGTTGGTTAAACTTTGGTTAAATTTTTTTAAAAATTAGCTAAACCTTGGAAAATTAAAATTTGGCTAAACGTTGGTGAAAGTAAAAATAATTAATATATTATAAAGTTATTATTATAATTATTATAATTATTATAAAATTATTAATGAATTTATTAATCTTTTTAAATTAATTTAGTTGTAATTAATAATAGTTATTACCTATTAAGTATAATATATAATTATAATTGGTAGTTTTATTTTATTATGTGTGTAATTTGTTTGTCAAATAATTAATCTAGTTTAACTACTTATGTATATAATATCTAGCTACCTACCTATTCATGCACCTATTTCATTAATTACTTGTTTAGTCTACCCAACCCACTTACAATATGTTCAAAATGTATATTTAATATGTTATGAATGTAATATAATCTATACATATATTCAAATATATATTTCAAAACATTGTAATGTACATCAAAACTATAGGCACACCACATTGAGGTAACCAAGTTACAACTATTTTTGCAAAACAATTGACATAAAGGGCTCTTTTTGGATGAAAAGCTCAAAAAGTTAGTCAACATGAATAATGAAAAAAATTATAGTCACAAATTAATGGTATCATAGTTGCAATAATAGTAATGGATTGAAAAAAATGGTGAGTATTAAAATTGACAAAACATAGTTACAAATGACAATTAATTACATACAGTCACAAATTGAATGGTTGCATAATACAAAATTTCTTTTAATGCAAATAGGTTTGAAATTTATTGGTAATTTTTTTTTTCCAACCTACTTTTACCCTACAAGCTAGATATATTTTTATTAGAATGTGAAAAAGATGGAAAACCACAAGTACATTTTTAGGCCCCACTAATTCAAAATTATAAAAAATGTGATATTTCATCTACTTACAACCTACTTTAAAACTATAAAATAGATTGTGAGTTTTGCTTGAATTCCCATGAATTTACTTAAACCTACTTTAAACATGTAGTATTTATTTAAAGTTTTAACAAAGTTGAAAAAAATGTTCATATTAATCCTTAAATTTAAATAATATTTCAAAGTTCAATATATCAAAGCATATTTGATGGCTACTTTTCATTTATGCTACAAGGAACATTTGCAGTCTAATTTATCATGCTTGGACCCCAAATTGTTTTTTTCAACACACTTATGTTTATTTGAATGAAAAACTTGTTGAAATGATTTTTGTAAAATCATGAGTCAAATTTTTCAATTGTGATTGAAATGGTACAATCAATTCACATTCAATATATAATTTGGTACTTCATCAAGTTTTGCAATTATTTAAATCATTTGTAGAATATATTTGCACTTTGTAGTATATTGTGACAATATTTAATGGGTGGTCCCACTAAGAACTACCCACCCAAGAAAATCAAGAAACTTGGCGTTTTTTAAATTCAATATAAAGGATAGTTTTTTTAAAAAAATTCCATGCTATCCTATTGGTTGATAGATTGTCATTTTTTTTCCCTCTCTTAAGGTCTATCATTGCAATCAAAGGTAAAATACTTGCTACAAACCATGAATTTTATTTATGAATTTTGAACTTGCATACGAATTACTACCAAGCTTTTAACTCCATTCTTTCTCCCACGTATAAAACAACAAATTATAATTCAGTAAGTTATGTGATTTCACAACATAAATAAATCGTTATGTGATATCACATTTGAATCTAATAGCATCAACTCTACATTTGCACTTCATCCATTATTTGATAGGAGGAAATATGACAAAGGTACAATGGAAAAATGCATTGGTTTCATTCCTTTTACCATTTTTCATTTTCATTTGCTATGTTTGGTTTTTTTTTTTGCAAGTCAAGTCCATAGCCAAGGAAGAAGACCTTGACCTTCAATCTTTCATCAACAAACAATGTCTAAAAGGTACAGGTCAATATTTGAAAGGTTTGTAAGATGCAGATTTGTTGGAGGAAAATATTTGCGTTATATTTGAGGCACAATTTGATAAAAATGGTTGGAAATACAAGGTGCAAACTATCAACAAATTTCAAGGCATCATCAAAAGCCTTTACACTTGTATTTTTAAGAAATCACATGTATTCAATGAAACATTGTCATTAGAGTTTGCCCATGTAATAGTGATGGAAAACAAAGGCATTGTAGTAAATTGGGTTGGTTATGTATATTCAACTTATAGAAGACAACATCAACATACATTTTGACAACTAATTTTTGTAGAATAAGGTGGTGCAATAGTGCAAAAAACACTTTTTGAAGAGAAAGGCAACAAAATTATTTTCAAAAGGTTTGGAGATCAATATCAAATGTGTGGATTCCTCATGAGGGGAGGTTTGCATTAGTGGAAGAGATGAAGAAAAAAATTATGATCCTAAATGAAAAGGAATGAACATATATCAAAATTGTTTCAAGATTGGAGGAGAAAGGGGGGGTGTTGCAATCCTTTGATGGGACTTGCCCAATCGAAAAATGGGCTGGAATATATGTAGGTCATAATCTAATTCTAAAGATTATGTTTCAATTAGCTCCTTCACCATCTTGGCCCAAGTCCCCCAACCTTGTTTCAAATTGAAAAGTTAGGTGCCTTGTCATAAGCATTATTTGAAGTTAAGTGATAATTTCACATCCTTGAAGGATTGAATTTTTTTCCAAAAAAATCTAAGGAAACATTGTAGGTTGGATTCCTTGGGTTCAAATGCATGTAGTATCCATTTTGAAAGGATCATTTCAAACACCTCCCCTAGATCCACTAGCCCAAGGCCACTAGTGCACTTCTTTCACAACGCCAATTCTATGCCACTCGACAATAACAATTGTGTGCCACCCTACCCACAAGTAATTTGATAACAACCTCTTGACTTTAATGACGCCTTGTTTGGTTCGTACCCATATACTAACAAGGTACCAAAGGGACAATAGAAATATACTATTTATTATTGTCCACCATTGCATTCCGAACCAATAAAAGTTTGGTTGTTCAAACCAATATTTAAGTTTGTTCTGGACCTTCCTGAAAATAAATTTGTTCACACCAATAGAGTTCAAGGACAATCCAAATAGGGTCGCTAAAAGCTTGGAGGCCAAGTCTTGTGGCGCCCAAGTGTAGCTAAAGCTTTGGGTCTATTGTTGTTTGGACTACCCCTTGCCTTTTATCCAAATGCTTTCGATTTGGGATTGTTAGAAAAAGGATTGAACCCCAAATTGTGAACATACAGACTTCATTTTTTAATCATTGCATCATACTTCTTTGCTTTAACAATGTGAATATTAGTGATGTTAACTGAGAATGCTAATATAAATCAAATACAATAAATATGTTTTTGAAAATATCTTTCTAGTTTGCAAATTGTCTTACAAGAACAAGAACATCAAGCCTAGTGCCATGTTTAATTCAAGGTTCCTATTTAGTGTTTGCTTCATCCTATGGATCTAAAGTAGTTATATAGTGGAAGCAAAATAAGTCTAACCAACCAAAAGATTAAATCTTTTACCAATGCAATACATGTCATGTCAAGTAGAACCATGTGTTTTTCTACTCTTCCTTAATTGTGAAAAAAAAAACCATGGTTTATTTATTAACTATAAGCACTAAACAATAACAACAAATTAATGCAATTCAGTCTTTGACGCAAAAGTACACATGCTCAACATTGATGCCTAGCAAAAAATTATTGATTGATTTATTTATTTTTGGTTGTACCCAAATTATGAAAATTACTTTAAATGTATATTTAATGTGACTTATTTGTGAATAAAATATTACGATGTAGGGGTTGAACACTTCTACAGTAAGTAAAATGGCTTTTTAGCCACCTTCTTCCCAAACAGTTTTCATCCAAGAAAGAAGAAGAAAGAAGATGACTTTTACTATGCAAATTGGGGCAACCAGTCCCAGGGGAACGGTTGGCCATGATAATAGCCCAAGTTGTCACACTTGTCATGTTGTTGGCCCAAGTCTCCCCAGGCAATCGGCAAATTTGCTGGCATGGTTGCCCGGGGCACTTGGCCAGCCTCATGGGCATATGGTTTGCAAGGGAATGGTTGGCCCAAGTTGTCAATCCTTCTCTACCAGTTCCTTCTATAGCATGGCAGTGGCTGGACGGATGGAAAATTGGAGAAAAAGTTTCATGATGAATGAAAAAAATGAAAGGAAAGTTACATAATGACTAGGGAAAAAGTTGCAAAGTGAATGAAAAGTTGAAAACTTACAAAATGGATGGGAAATCCACAAATAGCCTCCCTATTAGAGGCGCTCTCATCAAATAGGACCTTAGGTCTTGGTTTTATATTTTTGGGATCAGCCTAGTTTCAAAGGAGTCTTTGAGTTTGCCTTTGGTTAGTTCCAGCGTTTTTATTACTGGTGAATTTTGCCAAATTCTTACCTGAAAAATATGATTTCGACCTATAAGAAGGATTTTCTATGAAAAAAATGGCCCAAATTCGCCAAATTTTGAAAAAAAATTCTAGCAATCGCCAGATTTTTATTATTTGTTCCAGTAGGTAGCCAAAAATATAGAAAGATTTTGATTTTTTCCTACTTCCATATTAATACATGTGACCAGATTTGGCTAAATCACTTTCGAGATGATAGCCACCTCAGCTACTTCACAAAATTGGGAAAACAAACCCTGACTAGTTCAGGCCGGACTCTTCCAAGTACCAGCTTCCCAAGTTGGGGCTTGGCTCCCCTTTGTGGTGTACCTAAATCACATCCAATGAGTTGCTAATAATGCACTATGGGATTGCACTGGGGTGGTTTCATCAAAATGGGCAGGCCATTCATGATTGATCTTTTGTGGATTCCCAAGCAGTAGAATGTGAACAAGAAACTCCAGACAAAAGCATAGAAATTATTGACCAATTATAAACTCCTTGCAGCCAAGAAACTATTTGTACCCCTTGGATGCTAGAGCTGAAAAGCAACAACTCTGCTGCTATCATGATACATGAAGATACTCTAAAACTCCATACATTCTAGTGGAAAATGTGACACCTCTCTGACACTATACCAAGTCATAAATAAAGGGTTGATAACGAAAGTTTCCATTAAACAAGTGGTTTCTAAGGGTTCCAACTTCCAGGTAGAGTGAACCAGCACCCGCCAGTGCACCATGCAGAATGGATGGTGTGTGGACAGAAAACACTTTTTCATTGTATTCCTGTCTCATTGGTAACCCAGTGGTTGGCTATTTACTAACTATCCCCGTGCATCTACCTATTAGAGTCAAGCTTCTTTCATTGGCTCATCCCAAATGGCATTTGGTACTTGGTTTGTGAATGAGACAAATGCACTTACTTATATAGTGTGCACACTTGAAATCTAAAGCAAAAGATATAAGATAAACAATTTAGTTGTAAGTGTAACCAATGGAATTTTCAACTTACATGTAAATATTACATGTTACCTATGCCTTACTAACTTTTTACCTATTAATTATATTAATTATATTATAAGTAATAAATTTTAATAGGTAATAATAATATAATATTATGATAATAGTATTAATTGGTTAATAACTATTAATGTTTATGATTATGGTTATAATTATAATATAATTATTTGATTTAAGCTCAAGTATTTAAATGGTAAGTAATGTAGCCTACTAACCATAGGAATTATAACGTAATATTAAGAACTAGTTTATTTAGCCATGTTTTATTTAATCTCCTAATTAATTTAGGCATGGTTATTTTAGCCTTCTAGTTAGTTTAGCTTCCTAATTAATTTAACCATGGTTAATTTAACCTTTTAGTTAGTTTAACCATGGTTAGTTTAATCTTCTAATTAGTTTAGTCATGTTTTATTTAATCACCTTTTATTTAGTTTTTTAGTTATTTTAGACGTGGTTAGTTTAACCTAGGCTAGTTTAGACATATTAGTTTAACCTCCTAATTAGTTTAACCATGATTAATTTAGCCTAGGTTCATTTATCCATGATTAATTTAACCTCTTAGTTTTTAAATAATGTTTAACCTTCTAATTAGTTTAGCCATGATTATTTTAATCTCTTAGCCAATTTAGTTATGGCTAATCTAGCCTTTTAGTTAGTTCAACCAATGTTACACGATGTGTAGGCTTGCTTAACCTAGTTTAACGTTAGTTAACATGGGTTTAACCTTAGTACTAAAGGTATGATACTATTATGCATAATCTATGTATATATATTTGGTATATTAATTTAAGTATTATTAATTTAGATCATTATTTTTGTAACACGTATTCACTTTGTACAACATTAATTGCATGTTAATTGCACACACAACCATATTACCCAAAAAAGATACAATATCAATTTTATAATTGCAAGCATAACTAATCTTATTGCAAACAACAATTAGTTGTATGCAATTGTATAATGATTGGTTGCAAACAACATGATTTCTTCTAATGCTAGTAGTTGTAATGGACTCATTGCAAAAACCTTAAACAAGAAGAAGAAATGACGAACTCATCATTGTTGCAAACCTTAAACTTTGGACAAGATGAATAAATGACAATGACATAAAAACTTTGAATAACAAGAATAAAAAATGAATCAAACTATAACAAACCCTAAACCTTGAACAAGGGGTTCAAGCTTTGTGGTGAGCTCAGAGAACACAAAAATATGGCCAATTTGGAAAAACAAATAATAATAATAATAAATAAATTTCTGTAAGACTACGAAGGCCTTGAAGTGAATTTTGTGCAAAGGATGCACATTGTTGAAAGGAAAAACATATTTAAATACATGTTGAAACTTTTGTTACATGTTCCTTTCCAATGGCCCAAAGTCTAACACCATGAAAATGTAAATTTTCATGTTACATTGTATTGTTGATTAGCAAAACCTCTAAATAATGTGCACAATATCCTTCATGCTCCAAGTTCCAACGATAAATCAAGGCACAATATATTTCTTGATGATAAGAAAGGTGACAACTTTATGTGGTAGGATACAAAAACATTTGAAGCACCTCACAACAACAAAACGGAGAATTGAAGCAATAGAAGGGATGTAAAATGCACTCAAGTGCAATGTCAACTCACATAAAGTACAATGTAGATGACCGCGAAGCTTGAAAAAAGGGGGAGGAGATGATGATGGAGGTGGTTGTAAGGTGGCCCATTGTCAACATCAACAAGACTAAGAGCAAATGGTGGCAACTTGAAATGAGATCCACCCCACAGCAATTTCCAAACCTTGCAAAATCAAATCTATGGCTAGCCCAAGATCCTAGGGTTAGGAATAGGATGAATTTATCATTAGAAATCTGTCTAATTTGAACAAAGGGGTGTAAAACGAGCCATTGGGACCTCAACACTTCGCAAAATTTCTCCAAAGAAAAATATTTGGGTGAAGCCCAGACACATTAGGGTCTGTAAAATTATGCACATTTTGGGTGTGTGATGGACATTTTAAGTACATTTTGGGTGGGTCCATCACACACCCAAAATGTGCATTATCAATCACAGGCCCAAATGTGTTTGGGTATCACCCAATTTTTTTTGAATCGGGCTAAGGGCAGACAATGAAAAAAGAAATGCAGCAGTACTTTTGTACTGCCTGCATTTAAGACTTGCTGCTGCTTTAACGTCGGGGGCATTGCAACCACATAAATTTCCCACCTACTTACCTATGATATTGACCTCCTTATAGAGGTAGTTACTAGGTAGTCTGAGGTGGAAAGAGCGATTACAGTATAGGGTAAACTTAGTAACTCATTTATGGTTCATCTAGGCTACAAGTGAGTAATAATGGATTCCGGCTGGATGGTGCAGTCGTGGGTGCTTGGTCACACCAGTGCGTCACACAATTGGTCCCTAACACCCAATTTTCCTCAATTGATTTATCAGCACACTTAGGCTAATGAGGTAGGTAAGGCCCAAGGAGCAGCAAGGCTTTCCAGGATTAGGGCCCACTTCCCGAGGCGTTACCCAAGGCAGAGGGGCTTGCACTTCTAGAAAGTACTGCTCACAGGAACTTACCTTGAGCAGAGCTGGGTCCCCTCGCTGTCAATGCTCTCTAGAGGGGATAAATTACAGCAAGTAATGCGCCTGTCCCGCCATGGGTGAACACCACGTTGGTACCATGTACAAATCCCAAAACCCATTTAAATCAGTTGTAAATATTACAAATATCTGTGCTTAGACTAAATCAAGGTCTCTACTTCAAATCTAACATTTTTTGGGGTTAATAATATGGCCACTACGAGCCCTCGCTTCACCCTGACCACCTGCTCCCCACCGTGTGTTTGGAGACCTGGACTGGGGGGGGGAGATGACCGGTGGTGCTTGTGTGATATTTCTGTGATGAGTTTTGTTTCAGATGCCAGACAAGAGAAAAAACAAAACAACCACTTGGAAAAACTGCATGAACCAAAAAAACCATGGAACAATATTGAACAACCATCCTGTGGGCCATGTTTAGTCCAATTCCAAAATACCTTAAAGACAAAACAGCATTCTCAAGTGGGACACAGTTCAGAGTACATGAATACTGTAGTACCTTGGCAACATGGACACATGTGGTTCAATAATTAATTAATTAATACTTTCGAACAATAGAATATTCTCAAATATCCAATATTTTCTTTCACAACATTTTGTCCTTTGCATTTTTTATTTTTGAAATTTCAAGATTTCTGAAAATAATATTATTAGTGTCGAAGATGATAAAGTACTATAGTATAGTGAACAAAAACAGGTACAACAGTGGCGTTTGGAGGGATGGCAAAGTGAAACAACTTATTCTTCACACACTTTGCAGGTATTAAGAAATTTCCCCATGATAATCAGAACAAATTATAACTCAGCAAAAGTATCTTTATCCTTGACAAGAGAAAAACATGTTACTTCAAGTCTTCACCAGGTGGGCTTTCTACAAATCGGTGTAGCCTACCTTCTTCTAAAACTAAGCATTAAACTACGGTCTCTCCACTTGTTTGAGAGTTGACAGAAGAAAAAATGAAAAAATTAATGCCCTGCATAGAAACCCTAGAGAAAATGATTATTCTGGTTGTGTAATACTTAAAAGAATTATCCAGAGCAAAGTAGTCATTGCACGAGAAGAGTGGGATTTGATAACCGGTGCATTGATCATGTGCACCACCAACCAACCAGCGTTTGGTTCAGACCCTTCCCAGCTCAGGCATCTTTCACTCATCTAACTTAAGTTGTCTTGTTGTAAATGATTGATTGTCTACACCGTGTGCACTGGGCAACCGCACAGGCTGTAAAGTAAAACAAGAAAAAGAAAAAGCCAAGAAAGAACATGGTGGGTGTAGCCAACTAACACCCCAAAGGTTTGGAATTTGATGTTGTCAGGCGTAAACTTACTGCCCTCTAAAGTTAGGCTCTTTGGGGGAGAGAAAAAGGGCCGGTAGGTGAGCAAGTGTGTGGGTAGAGGTAGGTTGGAGTACTTTCTCTATGTGAAATGGGATTAAATAACTTAGTGGATTTACGGAAATGTGAGAGACAGGGGTTTCTTCATCAAGAATCTTAAGTAGGATTGCTTAAATTATGTGGACGGTTTCAGGGATTTCAAACTTCTTAATCCCCAAGGTGATTGCTCGTGTTAAGTGGGAGAGCATCTTCTTCCTCCCTTTCCTTTTTGTGTATGTGGGCTGTGTGATGCTGTCATTTGTAGCGAGCTGCAGGAGCACCTTTGCTCAGCCAGGCTAAGCACATGGCCG
>Ga0209208_10009729_pt1 | contig 12595 bp, 4 predicted proteins | sample S1TSphfallax_3_FD_187694 | JGI IMG/M metagenome (GOLD analysis project Ga0209208, IMG submission 187694) | Host-associated microbial communities from peat moss isolated from Minnesota, USA - S1T2_Fd - Sphagnum fallax MG (SPAdes) (version 2) | ecosystem: Host-associated > Plants > Peat moss >...
TTTTTGAATGAAGTTTCCAGTAAGCATAATATGATTATTATTTGTCTTTTTTGTGCAATATCATATATTCACACTTATGGTTTATGATGTCTATTGGAATAGTATTTCAATCACTTGGGTCATCATTGATAGTGCAAAGGCAAATGATATAGCGTTGTGGTTGTCTACAATGAGACAAAAAATGGTGTCTACAAGGCCTTAATGGAAACCAAAATGCCTTCATAGTAGACAATGTTGATGTTGACATAAATGTTATTGATACACTTTGTCTTATCAAAATGCACTATTTTTTTTCTTATAATGACATATGATTGCATATCCACATTTTTTCACTTTACCTTACCCCAAGTTTGATTTTCTTTGAACTTTACGTATTTGAGAAAACTCTTAATATTATGTGCTCACTAAAATTTCATGTATAACAAAATGGTATGGGTTCATCCATAGCCATACCACTATGTTTGTGGCACATTTGTTGATGGTGGTTAAATCATTTAATAAAGATGTTCAATTAACAAAACTAAAGGTGGCAATCACACACAAACTTGACATGGTGATGTGTACCAAAACATTTGGTAAGTTAGTGGTAGAAACCCATGAAAATGCCCTTGCAATATTGGAACAAATGAAGTTTATCATAACATCATCAATTAGTGCCAAACATCTAGACCAAAAAAAAATTACAACTTAAAATGTTGGATTGGATAATATGATTCTTAGGTTTTAAAATCTAAAGTTAGTTCAACATTACTAGTTTATCAATAGCATGATCACAAAAGAATTTTATTTTTTTAAAATGTTATTTTTCCTTCTAATTCAAATAACTTTGTGATTGTTTAAGATTGAACCCTTAATTGCATCACAAAATGAGAAAAAAATGCACAATCATTCCATGTTCAACATTTGAAAAACCAAAAAATATAGAACATAAAATCACATCAGAATTCATGAAATTATAACATATGTTAGACAACAATCCTCTATTACAAAAGCATTTAATATCCAACATTTTGAAGTTACAAAGTAGAATCCTAGAGTTTAAGGGTATAATACACAAGATTATGCATAAATAATGTTGATTCCTATATCTTTATAGGAATCATAGGAAATTCTCAAAAATATTTATATTATCTTCTTTGTCAAGTAATACTAGAAAGGTCATTTAAAAGAAAATGTATATTTAAAAGTTCATATTGTCTCATCATTATCATTGTATGCCAAGCTCAAGAAGTAATTTCCATATCTTGTTCAAAACCAAAAATTTTAAACCTTATACATTAAGCATGCAAGTGAGGCCTAAAAATTTATTGAAAGAGGTTGAGTGGATATAAAGGGGAATTCCAACAATAGAAGACCAATGGTTCTTTGAAAAAAAAAAAACAATAAATAGAGATAACATGTTTAAATAACATGCCATCAAAGTGGCATGTTATGAAAAATGAACCATTCAAAGGTAGGGCACCTAATTACTAGCAATGGGTTGAAATTTTCCAAAGACTAAGAAATGACACACTCCTAGGTTTGTTAAGTGGTATCGGTGGGTAGGGGGATAACCAATTCTAGGTTTTGTAATGAAATGCAAACCCAAGGTGCATTCCTTGATTCTTAACAAAAAAACAAGGATGAAAGTTCTAAGATGGGATTAAAATGAGTTCACAAATGTGAGTTTCAAGTGAAATCAAGTTACAATTATTTTTTAAAAAGTCATTTAATGCAAGTTAAAAGCCAAGATAATGCACAAACAAAGCACAAGCAACAAACTTTTGGGTGGATGCAAGGTAAAGTGAATCATTTATGTATCATAATTCAATTATTTGCAATGTGCAATCTATTGAGATGTAATAAACATCTAATAAAACATCAATATGCCATTTTTTCAAGTGATTTTAATTGGATAACTTGAAGATGAACACATACATAATAATGTTATGTCATAAATATAAACCAAACATACAAAAATGAACTTTTAAAATAACTATATATGGATAGTTATGGCATCCTACATATAAAAGCACTTTCATTTATCAATTTCATTCCAATCATGTTATAGGGAATATTTGATGCATTAGAAAAAACCTAGATCCAAAGATTTTATTAGAAAAACATTAACCAAAAAGTAGTTATGGACTTTTCAATGACCTTTTTTTTTCAAAAGTCCTTAAATTAGTCATTTTTGGTTGGATTATTGTATTTTATTTTCATAACATATGTGTTAAAGAGGTGTCTAGGCGGATGGTTCTTTCAATGGATCAAATTTGTTCAATTTTCATAGCATAATCCACATTTAACACTAGAAAAAATAATTGAGTGTTTTATTCACCAAGAATGATCCACCTTTGCAACTATGATTTCACAAGATTTACCACAACCCAAACTTGGGAAGAGTCACCAATCTCCTCCTTATATTACATTTTGTGATTATCAATAGGGGTTACATTGAAGTGTCAAAAACAATTTGGAATTCCAAAATGGAAATCCCAAAATTTCTCAATTTTGCAAAATTATGAATTGTGCAACTTTGTGAATGCATAACTCTCACATACAAACTTTGATTTAAAAGTTTTCAAAGGAAAAGTTATAACCCTTCAAGGATTTTACCAAACACAACAAGAATTCATGGTTTTTTTAATAAGGAAAACTAATAAAAAACAACCAAAAAATGTCAATGTCCAACTTGACCAATAGTTAATTTGGACAAATCAATTTCAACATGTCCATTTTGACTAGGTTGATTTGGTCCTAGGTCTTTTTATTGGGTTTTTTTTACTAAAAGTTCAATAGCTAAACAACAACAAAAATCTATAATTTTTTAAACAATTAATGAAAATAATAATAATAATTATTATTATTATTTATTTACCTACCTTACTTACCTTACCTACCCCCTACTAACTAATGGATTAAATGAAAATTATATATTTACCTACCTACCTAGTTAGGCCACCTATATATATTAGCTAGGCAATTAGGTAATCTAGGTTATTTAGTTAAGCAAGCTAGGCCGTCACAATAATTGCATAGATTACAAGTGTTAGGAATTGAACTCTCACTTTCACATGAAAATGTCAAATCCTTAACCATTGCATCACCACCTTCATAAAACAAAGTTTCATGTGAACATGAACATTTTCAACTTTTTTACACTACTTACATAGATAGATAAGTAAGGTAACTTACCCTAATGTAAGTACCCTATACTAGCCTAAACTACCTAACATACTAACCTAGGCTTAAGTAGCCTAAATATGTTATATTTTTTCTGCTGCCCTGCCCCAGCACTATCCCAAAAAGGGTTGGAAATTGGGAGTTAGTGCTGAGGGTCCCCAACCCATGACGTTCACCGATCCCAAAACACCTGGCAAAGGTTATATCATGAACCTAGACAGAAGGTGTAGGAATGGGAGGGTTCTTACATCTACTCCCCTAGAAGTAGGGGTAAAGCAATCCGGGAAAATCCCTAGTGTATATCAATGGCACCTAATGGAGGAATATTGCAACTCCCCTAATAAGAGTGGGTCCGATCTTACTCCTACATCACACTCTTAAGGACTCAGTGTAAGATCCCTCCTATTCTCTAGGATGGATAGGCATGGATATAAGGTGCCCTCCAAATGCACTTACCAAATTTCTCCAAGTGCGTTATGCATAGAGACCTTCTTATGTAGTGACGTTTACGCATGCTATCAATCCCACTGCATCTGATTCTTGCATGGGCTTTTTAACATACAATTTTCATAAAGCTCACTAATGCTCTATTAATCCCTTATTAAGGGAGCATTGCAGAATATTCTACCCATAAATCAGAGCAAGTCTTTAACCACCCAGCCGATTGTATGCTTGGCTTTGCCTCATGTAGGCCCTTATTTCAGTAAAGCCTGCAGCCCTCGGGCTTTACCTAGCCTACAGTAGGTACCTTACAGTCTTCCTTCCAGCCTCTAAGGCACATTGCAACTTGGTAAGGTGCCTTTGTATGGAGCCTCCAGGCAGGCAGATTCAAGTTATATCTGTTTTTTGAGGTTGGGGTTCAAAGGCATATATAACCTTAGTAGTAGCTTGTGTCTGTGCCCCCCGCCAGCAACACTTTTTAGACTAAAATGGAGGGATGTCGATCTGGTGTGATTTACCTGTGTGGGGGCGGTTCTTTGGTTTTTTTAATAACCACCAGGTCTGGGTATTTGAAAAATTTAGGATAAAAGATATATATCAGAATCGTAGGATCACTGATTCTGGTTATTTCAAACCCCTCAATGAACCACCCGGTTTCATGAAAGTATGAGCAATTTTCTAAACGGTTATCAGACCTTTAATACATTTGAGAACCACGGCATCAATACTTCATTTTATACAAATGTATTGCCATGGCATTTTTTGTACGCAAATTTGAGCTTGAAATGTAAAGAGAATCCAAGATGTCATGTATACTCTCCCTCAACCAAATAAAGTTGAAATGTTCTCCCTAATCAAGATCTTTACATTACTTAATGACCCAAATCCTTTTGAGATTTGTGCTAATTTATCCCAATTTACAAAGCATAAAAAAAATATATAGGTGTATAACTTTTGTTTAGTTGTCTAGGAACCAATTTGGATTTGTTGAATCCTTGAGTTGGATCGCGCCTTGGACCCTAGCTTGCATCTTGGTTCATCAAATCATGAGCCTTCTCTTTCAGCTCTTTTTTTGGTCCAAACCAATTGATTTTATCTCCAAAATGGTGTTGTGTAGGTTTAGCTTGGATTTGCCATTTTGTGGTCTTGGACTCTCATCCAAAGGCCATGGGTCAAATTTATAGTTCACATTCACTAGCATTGCTTTATATCATTGAAGGACTCATTCATAGTTGGGGTTTCAAAAAGGAATGTCTAGTTGAAAAAGGATTGCAAAAGACAATTTTAGATTTTCATAATGTTTAGTATATTGTACCTATGGTGCATTATTGTGTTCTTACTATTAGAGTATTGAGAAAAAAAGCTTTAAACAAATCCAATAATTATTGGATATTATATATAAATTCTTTTGAATCCTTGATTGATTTATAATCAAATGTTCATATTACAAAAAATAATAAATGAATGCAAAATGAATGCATAAAATGATGCAACTGATTTCAAACTTTTTGTACAAAAAAATCATGCTTCCTTTTATGTAATTACGTGTTCATTAGGTCAAGTTGATGAAAACATAAATCATATGAAAATTTCAAAATTTTTGAAATTTTGAAACTAAAGGTTTCAATGGAAATGATTCTTTTATTAAATTATTTAGCTAGTTTTTTTAATGTTCCTAAGGTTCAAAATTTCTAACTTTAAATGCAAATCACATGTTTAGGAAATAATCATGCAAAACAAATTTAAGCTCATGTTGATATTTTTTGTGTTTTTACTTGTGAACCAAGATATTCATGCACAATTATGTACGCATGTGCATAATCACCACCACTACATTAATTATCTTATCTTGGACTATTTTTAAAAATTACTTAAATTTATTTCAAGTAAACATTATTTTTAAAAAGTACCTTTAAGAAATTTTGGGAATCCGTTTTGGTATCCCAATTGTGAATGGACCCTCGACCTTGGACCTTCATTTAAAATGGCCCTAAGGTAACTAACTAATTCCCCTACCTAATACCCAGTTCCATGCACATGCAAAAGAATAATTTTGAGGTCTAAAATAAATAATGATGAAGTATTGAAAACATATGAAAACATTAAAAAAAAACCTTGTTTTTGATGCCCTACATTTGTGTATTGATTTCTTAAAACTTGTACATATCAATCTAATACATGTACTATAACATAAAGGTCAACTTTAGCACATGTCTACTGAAAGATTAATTAATTTTGTAGATTTCATTTTTTTAATTGAATATTTCAAAACATACCAGAATATTTTTCATTTTCTTCACCAAAAAAATTCTTTAATTTTTATTTATTTTCTAAACTTAGCATTTCTACAAATAATATATTTGCCAAAGTTGTTAAGGTACTATTACATTTAGAATGAATTTCATATCTATATGTCAAGTTGGTATCAACAATAATCAAAATGCTCATAGGATCCCATGTATGATCATGGAAGATCAAGAATGACATAACAACTAGTTGAATATATAACATTCATAAAACATAAAGCCATATCCTCTTTATTAGAACATCAATAACAAAAATGCTTTCAACATTTAAAGCTTGATTGACAAAAACATACACACACCTTTAAATCATGATAAAAAATATATGAAGCAACATGCCATGAGATAGGACAAGATAAAACTATTAGTCAAGCTTCATTGTTAAATAATTAAAGAATGGTGATGATTATCAAGTCCTTCCTCATAACACATGCATTATCAAACATTAAACCTTAAATTTTACATATGCATACCACGACATAAAGGTAAAAGTCATTTGTAGCCTAAATATGAATAGAATTCATTTTTAGGAAAGAACTTTATTTATGAATATATACTAGGAGCTCAAATGGAGGTTGTCAAAGGACCTAGGTGTTTCCTAGGTATGGTCAATATATATACAAGGATGGTAAGAATTGGACCTACATTGTCCACAATTCACACCCTCATTCATATTCGATCCAAGCTTATATTCCAAAACAATATTCCAATTGGAATGGTAAAATCTAGATTATGGTAGTGATGCAAATTTTTTATCTATTAAGTTGTTGCACCTTTGGTCACCCTTTGGTTTGACTTTGGTAGTTTTATCTATAAACCATTATACTTCCATTTCAAAACTACTTAGGTAATTAACTATATAAATGGGTCCAGGGTAAGTATCATGGTTAAATAGGTAGGGAATGTAAGTGGTTAGTATGTAGGTAGGTAATTAGGTAAAACATTTGGTGGTTATTAGGTAGGTAGACACATGTGGATGGTTATGAGATAGGTTTAGAATGAAAGAGAGTTTCATGTCCATATGCCATCCATCATTCATGGTGCATTGGTGAGTACTAATGTGCTCTAACCATTTGTGTGTTCTCCAAATGGTCAAAACACACTTGGTTTTTTTTTCTCATACATCCTTCCCCTAGTGAAGATATCTCCCATGCACCTTTGGGCCTCAACTAGAATGATCATTAATATTGTATACTTAACAATTTCCATTTGTATTTTACCTTCTCCACTCCTTGCAAAAGACCGAGATCCATTGGGAACAACCTATGGAACATTTGGCAAAAGATGTGGGGTAAATTTTGCTCCAAAGAATGGAGATTCACAAAAGATGTTACACAATCAATATCTATTTTATGTGTTGTTAATAACTACATTAAATGCCATCATGTGCATGTTTATTTGTGAATTAATTTTGGATGTTGCAAACAAGCCTACAATCTTCAACCTTTAAAAGAACACGATGATTAAAGGATTTTGATTATCAACTGATACTTAAATATGCAACATGTCATTTTTTTCATTATGTTTTTTTCTTTTTTCAAATCTTTGAATATTATTTCTAAATTTAAGGTTTCCTTCGTGTTTTATGTTTTGAATTATCAATTAACTTGATAATAAATTATTTGTTAACATTTTTGCAATTGCTTCAATGATTGTTGGGGATTGATGTGTAAAACTATTGAAGTGTAAGTGTAAAATACACATTTACACATGTAGTTTAAAATTGTGTAAAACCATGCAAATAAACAATTGAAGGAAAAAATGAAAAAAATGAAAGTATTGCACTTTGACCCATATCATTCATGATTATGGGCTATAAAATAGTGAGGGTATTGCTTTCACTACCATTAATAATTGTAAAAAATAAGTAAATGATGGTATTGTTATAGAATAACATGGCAAGGGGATGTGCATGATGCAAGGTGTGGAGTTCATTTGAACTAGGTCATTGATGAAGTTCACAAAAATGGTACACGTTGCAAGATGATCATGATGCCACCCCCTACACCTACAAAAAATGTAGATGAAGGGGAACACATGTTGGGGGGGTGGTGGTAAGGGCGAGGGGGTTGTGACAACTTGTTATATGCAAGACCATAACAAAAAAGAGTTGTAAGATAACCATAAAAAAAAGATGGAAATTTGACAAAAGTTGTCATTCATTTCGAGCTAACAACAATACTAACAATTGTTAAAACAACCACAACACCACCACCTACACTTACAAGAATCTTGGACAAAGGGAAACAACATGGGGGGAGCTTGTAATAACCTATTATGCAAGACTATAGCAAAAGGGATTGTATAAGACACCATTCTTACCTACTTACCTCCCTTTTCTTTCCTCATGCCTATCATTTGTCACATTCCCCTTTTTCTTTTTTTCTTTGTGGAATTAACTCCATCTACATAGGTGTCATTTCAAATTTTATGGAAAGAACATAGATTGAGGAAATGGAAATTTTATATGTAAAGGGTATTGCACCTCCCACTGCCATTGAAGATTATGGTTTGTAAAAATAAAATGTGTATTGTGTCATAATTACATACAGATGACTTTGCACACTCAAAGAAAATATGCATGTGATCATGTAAGTGTAAAACATGTATTTAATCATTTTTGGACTAAATTCTTAATTTAAGACTTTTCTAACTTGATGGTTAATATCAACTTTTGTATTAAATTTGAAACAAAACATTGGAAACATCTATTTGGTAGATTGTTTAGTTAGGCAAAATATTATTAACATATATTGTTGCATCCTATGGTGGTCCACAAATCAAAGTTTTTATTCAAATTTCCAATCTCCAAGTTGTCATTTGTTAATTAACTAAATACATGATGTAATTGAAAACATATATATGTTAGGCAATGTAGGGGTAAAAAACTTGGGCATGTAAGTGTATTTACACTTACATGGTTATAACTAAATTATTTACATGCAATTTACATTTACACAAAATACAATATCAATTTGAGCCAATTTTGCATTAGTATATTACCCATAAGTTCAATATCAAGTTTGGTATGGTATGATATGCAAGGTACCATGCTAGCATTCATAGATTCAGGTGAAAATACCTACGCCAAACCAAATATTGAAATACATGAAATTTATCATTTACATAGGTCAAAGCAACCAAATTGGTATGCACATTGCAAACACAAGGAAAGGTCAAAGGCTAATATTTAACTTGAGATCTTACTCCTTTTAGTATGATAGTGCATATGGTGTCATGGAGTTAGGTTTTGCTCGTAGGGATTAAATTTCATGTTTGCAATTCTTTCAATGGAAAGAGGAGTGAACTTAGAATTTTTTAATTGTCTTGGGGTCTTGTAAAGTGCAAATTAGGTTACAATTAAGGTATGTGGGCATTTACAAAAAGTTCATTTGTCAATCTCCATACCAAAATAAGACATACATTTCTAATACCACTTTTGAAATGGCAATCTTTAAATGAATATATTCATGCCTAAACTTAGCATTGTCAAAAATATCATATGCATATTTCAACTTGATTGTGCACCTAAATACCAAGACCATATTGGACCATCCATTTTAAAGGATGAGACACAAGAACTAATTTGATATGTCAAAAGCCAAGTTTCAACCAATGTTGGATGTATATCATTTTTAAAGCTTGTTTGTACACAAACAAGAGTTATAGGATTAATGTAAAATATATATACAAAAATATGGAGTATTTGGAATAGGCTTGTGCCTAGGGATGATAGAAAGCTTACATGGCCAATCAATTATTAGAATGAAATCCTTAAATTTTTTTGAAGAGCTCATTTCAATAAACTAAAACTTAAATGTTGAAATAACATCATAGCCTTGTATCTAGGTGTAAAGCAAAAAAAATGTGGCAAATGAAATTGTTGAAATTAGTGACTTGATTTTTTATTATTAAGTGTTGTTTTAGTGAACTATATTGCCTACAACATGGAAATTTCCAAGGAACTTTTAACAAGAAAGTGGAGTTTTAACGCATTTTTTTCATATTATACTTAAAAGATTTTCCTCAAGGTGCTCCTCATATTGATAGACAAGGTTCTAGCGTATTACTTATGGATTTTTTTTCAATATGCCCCCATCAAATATCTAGGTGGTTTTTTCCTATGTATCCATTGAAGGCAACCATCAACCTTGGATATTGGTTCTAGTGTGTATTACAAGATTGGCGCCCAACATTATCATAACTTGGAAAATCACACACATAAAAATATGCACAAAAGTATCCACACCATGGGGATAAACTTTCCAAACATGAAAAGTCAAAACCCTATTCACATTAAATTAAATTCCAATGAGAAATAATAAACTACCCAAAAAAAATGTCATGAAATAAAACCTAACAAGTTGAAAACTCACAATTCTCAAATTAGGGTTTAAATTTAGAATTAAGTTAAGGGTTAAATGTTTTGTAAGCTATTTATTTAAAATATTTTAAAATTTGAATCTTATAAATTAAAAAAATTAAATCAAAGAATTGGGCCTTGCAAGTTTGACTATTGTGATACCATAAAAAAGAAACAAATATTTTTAAAAGTTGTTGTTTCCAACTAATGAATTTGCAATTACATTCAACAATTTATTGTTTGCAACTACATTTAATGTTCCTACAATTGAAAAGTTGCAACTACATAATATCAAATATATACAACTGTTTATTACAACTAGTTTGGAACTAATGGTGCAAATTAATAACAACATTGATGATTTTTCATCCAAATAAACTACTTTAAAAAAAAAGTTGCACATGTGTCCACCTCATGGTTCCATATGCAATTAACATGCAAGTAGTGGTTTATAGCAAATAATATAAGTTTGGCTACCTACATATCTACCTAGGCTAAGCTAGGCTAAGCTACTTAAATATTTAAATAGGTTAGGCCAATCTACCTAGATACCTAGCTAATTAACATGTTAGACTAATCTACTTCATACTTAGGCTAAATTACCTACCTACCTACATAGACTAAATTAATTACTTATTTACCCTCTTACCTACCTAGGATGAAGTATTTTACTTACATTCCTAATTAATGTACCTACCTCCTTACTTACCTAGGGTAAATGTTGTATGGGAAAAAGGTCTAGGGTTGTATAGGATATGGGAATGTTGTTCCTTCCTAAAAGTTTATCCCATATTTTTTTGTCATCAATTTCAAATTTGTAAATATATAAGTAAATGCATTATGAACATTAAAAAATCATTAGATTTATTTTTAAAAACCTACCATATAGGATCAACCCTAAAAGTTAAACCCAAAATTAAATACAATTTTCTTAACTAGGTGTCACACGACCTAGGTCTTTAAACCTAGCCCAAGTTGTGGCTTAGGTTTAAACTTAACCTAGGTGCCATATAGCCTACTCCCAAGGGGGGGAGTAAGTGTTAAATTTCTAAACTACCTACATCAAACAAACATTTTTAAAGGGGGTATTAGGCGAAAGAATTATTTTTCTCCAACCTATTAGTACCTTTTTTCAATATACACATATTTTAAATGCCTTATATCTAATTATATATATATCCAATTTCAATACCTTATATTCATTTTATTTTTTAATTTTAATAAGCTTGGAATTGTAAAAGGAAATCAAGATTTTTCCTTCAAAGGTAAATCATTTGCATATTGGGTTGGGATTGTACAAATGGTTGCCTTATTGCCTTATCAACAATCCATTTTGCTACAAGTAGGGTTAGCAATTTTGTGGCCAATGTAATTTCCATTACAACTTACACATATGAGATTCTATGATTAAACAATCATAATTTCCAATACAACGTGTAGCTTGTAATTTGATATACTAATATTAACCTATGTCTTGCATACATTGGAACTAGTCTTTTGCTAGATCTCGACCCAAAATTGGAACAATGAAAAAACACAATTGAAAATAGGGGTAGCTTCTTTAAGTAGGCAAGTTGATGTTTATGAAAAGTTGATAAATAGGCTCAATTTTAGAGTTAAATATAAAATTGTATTAGTTGTTGAACTCCATACCTATATGACCCTAGATTTAATTTGATATATATTTTTTAATTTATATAATATTTAGCATAGGGGAGTGTTAATGTTTACATGGAACTGAACCTTGTTTTGAACTAGGCTTGGAGGTTCTTGAATTGGAAAAAATGTGTTAAAACTAAAATTGCAAGGTTTTAAAATGCGAAGAATTGGGTTCAAACCAGCAAGTGAAGAACCTTCAATTTTTTTAAATAATGAAAACTAAGGTTGAGTTTCCTTAGAAAAGAATAACTGCACAACATTGTTATAAACCTCTAAAGTGTCATGTCCCAACAGTGAAACTTCATTCTCCAAATTCCATTAGAAAAAATAAGTCCATAACCATTATTTCATAATTTGTGACGTAGGTTTGTTTGAAATTATAAATTCAACTTTTGAGAAAATATTGATGTTTTTGGTCAAATAAAAGAAGGATTACAATAAGGTTTCATTTAAAAAGTCATTTAAGGAAAATTACTCAAATGCATTTTTATATAACAATATTTGTTTACTACCCCCCCCCATTACCTTTGTGACATCAAAAAAGATCCATCGTAATGTGTTTTCACATAATATAACATGTTTAACACCTCACATGATCACTATGAAATATAAATTGATTAATCCTAACACATTGTATATGATGGGCTTGACAAGTTTATTATGA
>Ga0209208_10009732_pt1 | contig 12594 bp, 4 predicted proteins | sample S1TSphfallax_3_FD_187694 | JGI IMG/M metagenome (GOLD analysis project Ga0209208, IMG submission 187694) | Host-associated microbial communities from peat moss isolated from Minnesota, USA - S1T2_Fd - Sphagnum fallax MG (SPAdes) (version 2) | ecosystem: Host-associated > Plants > Peat moss >...
GATCATGATGAACAAAATCTAACTGTAAACCAAGATACTACTACTCCATTGCAAAAACAGCCTTTCTTTTGCTGGTTGTTATACATAGCCAAAAAAAGGGAAATTAAAAATCAAAAGTACTAAAATCGAGTGCTTTTTTGAGATTTTTCAATAGCCACAATTTGACCAAAATTTAAGAAAAAAAAAATGCCAGATTTCTCCTACACATGGTTCAAGTGGGTTAACCCCAAAAATATAGAAGGATATATATTTTTTTTATAGATTTTATTTTCATATTTAGCTTGTAGCCAAATTTTGGCTAAATCTTCCTATGGGTGATCACCACTTTGGTTGGCTCCATCACAAAATTGACAAACAAAAAACATTGATTGCAAATACACTACATTATGATGATCATTCATAATCGGGATGTTTTAGCAACCATGTCCTTGTGAATATGATGAGTTCATGAACTCCGATTACACATCTAGTTTTTCCAGTCTTTTCCATCTTTTTGCAGGTTATAGTAGTGACTGGCATTGTTATTATTTTGGGCAAATTCTCACATTTTTCAACCTCAAAAATATGATTTTGACAAACACAAAGGATTTTGGAGAAAAATACGGCTCGAATAGGAAGATTTCGAAATAAAATGAATCAAAATAGCCAGATTTCTCCAACAGGTTGCAGCCGGTAGCCAAAATATAAAAGGACTTTTTTTTTAATTACTACTTTCATATGTGATATATAGCCAAATTTGGACAAACCTTCTTGTTGATGATTGCTAGTTTGAATATTAGTCGATTAGATCTTTAAAATGTTCTTCATTTGAATTCCCAAAGTCAATTACAACGAGTAATCCTTTCAAATTAAAGACACAAGTAAGAACATCACTACTTTGTGGAAAATAGTTGGTTAGTTATTTCACCATTCTCATGGATCATACGTCTCACCTAAACCCACATGACCAAAGTGATTTTTTTGCACTCTAGGATTTTGGTCTCCTCACTTACCTTCAGTAGGTAGCCAAAAACATAAAAGGGTGCTTCTTCTTTTTTAATAAAAAATTCATATTCCAATAGCCAAATCTGGCTAAATTTTCTAATGGATGATCACCATTTCAACTACATCACAAAATAAACACTACTTTGGAGTGACCCAAAGAAGTGCATAGCCATGGATGGCTGGGAAGGAGTGCTCAAGGTACACTATTGCATCTGCATATCAGGGGGCTTGGTACAAGGTTTCCTTTTAAGCATTTTGTGACGATCGTTCAGAAAATAATTTAGCCAAATTTGGCTATATACTAAGACATGAAAGTAGAAAAGAACAGGATCCTTTTATATTTTTGGCTACCAACTGGAACTTATCATAAAAATATAGTGATGTGAAATTATTTTCTTCAAAATCTGGCAAATTTGGGCCATTTATTCCATGAATTTTATTTTTCTATAGGTCAAAAAATTTGCCAATAAAAGAAATGTTGGACCTTGGTATCACTTCTTGAATTCTCATACCCACATAGTCTAAATATTGACCCCCCAATATTTCATAATTGAATACAAGACTTATTTATTTATTTGCTTATTTGTTTAGATTTGATACTTAATATCATCACCCATACCATGTTACATACCAAACAATAAACTCGCCAAACATTGGATTAAACTTGGACGAGACACCAACAAATGGTGTGCCTAATCCTCCTCAAAAATTATTCACCTCTAACTTATAGAAATCCACGCTTATTAAGGCACAAAAACAAAAATGTAAATCAAAGCTTTAAACATCAAACTAACAATCTCTTATTCTTCTATGTGCTTTAAAACATCAAAACGTGAAAAAATGAGAATCACATCATGGGTGTAAGGATTGTTATTGTAGGACATTGGTTTTCTAAAAGGGTTTACCACTTTTTTTGTTTGTTGGAACTTTTCAAATTTTCGCCAAACCCCTACCCGAAAAATATGATTTCTACTTATAGGTAGGATTTTCCATGAAAAAAATCACCCAAATTTGTTAGATTTGAAAACATATATTCTACCAATCGCCAGATTTTTATTATGAGTTCCCAGTAGGTAGCCAAAAATATATAAAAAGATTTTGTAATTTTTTTCCTAATTCATACTAGTACATGCGACCAAATTTGGCTAAATCACTTTGGAGAGATGATAGCCACCTCGGCCTACATCACAAAATTGGAAAGAGAAACCTTGCATGATGCAAGTTTGGAACCAAATGTTTCACATGTGTGAGATTCACAAGTATTAGCCCCAAGTTTGAGGAAGAAGACCTGGCCCAACACCCACCCCCCCATCATGTATTGCAATACATGATAACTTCTGCCATCCAACATGTATGTATGAACTATGAACATGGGTTGTCTGACAAAGTGCTGCTCATGTTGACCTGAATATATATATATTTATTTATTTATGTATTTTTATTATTTTATTTTTAAAATATTTATTTATTTTTAAAAAAAAATTGGAGTGTATCAATTCCTTAGTTCTAGCTATGAGATTTGAAGCTCTTTTGTTTGGTGGTGAGGTGCTTCATGGTGTGCAGGAAACAAGGTCCTAGATTTGATTGTTGGATTTCAGTACACACTTTAAAAAAGGCTAGCAAAGAAGGTGGGGATGGGGGAGAGGGGGAGAAGAAGAAGAGTGTGGGCCAACTTTGTCTGTGGCAATTAGTAGCCTTTTTTTGTGGGGGGAGCAATTGACAAAATTTGGCACTATTGAAAAAGCTTTGTGTCAGTGTAAGAGAGAGATGAATACAGCACTCATTGAACTCACCTTCCACCATTGCTCATCATTCTTAACTGTAAAGAGTAACAAGTCAATTGCCTTAAGAGTTTTTTGAGAAGTCCCCAGCTCAGAACATTTGATACACATACATACACACACACACACACACACACACACCAGTCTCCCTGGACAAAAAGGTCTGATCTTGTCCAAAGTCCAAATCTACAATAGGTGACAGAAACAAACAACCTAAAAGGTCGTTGGGTTGGGTTGGGTTGGGTTGGGTCGGGTTGGGTTGAGTTTAGGGTTTAGGGTTTAGGGTTTAGGTATCACAAGAAAGAAAAAACAACAACAACATCGAGCATTCCATTTTCAAAAAGCTTGCAAGGCTTTTATGCATCATAAGGTAGGTAGCATCCAATTACAAAGGAAAAACTAGGTCAAGAATACTCACAAACATGTATGTTGCACTTATGAGAAGAAGGGCCGCATCACTACCAATAGCCTAATTTTCTTTCACTTACAAGTAGCAGCAATGTCCAAATTTATTTTACCTTTGCTTTGACATTAGTCAAATCTTGTCATAGAACTATGTTCATAAGGATTTCACTAAGTCCAAGAACTCCATCTTCAATGAACATGAAAGGAATACAAGAATTTGGTCAATCGGTTGGGAGCACAAGCGTCAAAAGGAAGTACTCCTCATCTCACAAAAGTATGGTAGAGGCAACAGACAAAGAGAGATAGCTAGTGATTAGCTCCATTGATCACTTGAATGCAACAAGCCTCTTCATATAAAAGAGACGATCAAAGACACAAGAGTTGATGTTGTACAACTAGTCAAAAGACAATGATTTGAAGACACTACATATGGGTTTGGTGAATGCCATTACCAATCTCACAAATGTGATGAGTTTAGCCTTTGTAAATATAAGCAATGCCAACATGACAACTACAGTTCATGTACAACAAGAACAACTAGAGAATAACAAGTTAGAATTAACTCCTACACAATAAGAACAACCAAGTAACCTATCAAAGCCAGATTCCATTCAAAATATCAATGATAAATAATAAGCATTGTTCATAAATCAACAACTCTTGCACATTAGAAACAATCATTCAACAACATATTAAATCTTTGATTGATTTGTTTAGAAGTTCAATGACATTGAATAAACACTCAAGATGAATTACTATCTAAATAATAGTATGAATTATTACATGCAATTTTGGATTAAGCTTCAACTAGAGCTAAATGATGACATTTCATTTTACATTTGAACTAGTGTCATGCATATGCATGTTAGATTTTTTAAAAATAGTAGGGCCATAAACTTGTACTTCAATTTTGTTGTCAACCAAGGTAAATGGTTAATTCCCTTAGAAGCAATTTTTTGGATCATTATCGAGCTTCCATGTCATGTTGTGTTGACTCAATATGAATTGGATGCACATGATGTATTGGTCGACATCTTATTTGAGAATCTTTTTGTGACCCAAGGTTAATGATGTGCATCAATCGTTGAGTGTGAGATTCACTTTCAAACCTCAACATGTTGTGTAAAATGCAAGCACATATGACCACATCAAGAATGAAACTCACATGGAATTCAAACTTCCCAAATAACTTTTTGAAAGTTTTCTTTTGAATTTTCAATGTGTTATTTACAACGAACACCCATGCTTGTGCTTTTGATTATAATCAAGGAAACACTCAAGGTTGGGTAATTTTGGGAAAACTTTGGGGGACAATGGTTTTTAAGTGAGAGGGGATGTTGGGGAAAAAAATGAGGAACAATGGGGCCAATAAGAAAATGTTGAACAATGCCAAAAAGACATTGGGTACAACCAAGTAAACATCAAGCATTGTTAAGAAGATGTTGAAAAACACTAAGAAAACAATAAAAAACACATAGAAAAGGTAAGTCTAAACCAAAAATGTAAATTTTTATAAAAATATAATTAAAAAATCACCATTGGTAGGGATGCTAGGGACATCATTAACCTAGGGACATTTGTGCAATAAACCTAGAAATTAATAATAAACTCTTCAATTTCATTTTTGTTTGATTCATTCATGTATGTGATGTGGTAAACAACAAGTTACCTTTGAACAAACCCACAAAAATGTGGACTAACTTAAGTAACTTGTGTGTGACATGTCCAACATAAATACTTGGTTTGCATAATTGGTGCCTTAATGAGACTTGAATTACATAATATGTAAAGCACATGGTTGTAAAATATAATGTTATTCAAGCTTTGACATTCATTAGAAAATTTGGTCAAATCACATCTTCATTTTGATCCTCATTGCACAATGTGAAATGGTAATAATGAAAAAAAAAATGGGAAAAAAATTTAGAAAAAATTGAATTGAAAATGTACATAACTAAAATATTTCAGAATAATATGTGATGACTAATAAATATCATTCATGTATTAGTCATCACTTTTTTTTTTTACCCTAAACAATTCTTGGCAATTATTGAGTATTTTACCATAAGCTATTATAGGTTATTCTATCATACATCATTATTGGTTATTTTACATTATTTCGCCATAGGTTATTGTTGGTTATTTTATTGTAGGTTTTTTTAACTATTTAAGGTTATTTTACTATAATTTATTATTGGGTATTTTATTGTAGATTATCATAGGTTATTTTAAATTATTTTGACTTAAATTATTGGTGGTTATTTTATTGTAAACTATTATTGGTTATTTTAAAATATTATACTTTAAGTTATTATTGGTTATTTTATTATAGGTAATTGATGGCTATTTCAAACTATTATATTTGAAGTTATTATTGGTTATTTTAGGATACTATATCACAAATTATTCTTGGTTTTTTTCAGTTATTTTACTACAAACAATTTTTAATTATTATTGGTTATTTTACCATATGCCCATTTTGGTTATTTTAAATTATTTTATCAAGGTTATTATTGGGTATTTTAAATTATTTTACCTGCTAGGGGGGGGCATTTAGTGTAAAGTTTGAAACCCACGTGTGTCAAATGACCATTTTTAGGGCGGGTGCTAGATAATTGTCCAACCTATTTTTTATCACCTTATTATTATTTAACTTTATAATATATACATATTCAAACCACCCTATATTAATTATAATCCATTATTTGAAATTATTACATTCCTTATATTATAATTAAGTTGATTATTTGAATTTTAAAACCCTATTTTAAAACTTGAATTATGGTTTTTACCCTATAACCTATATATTCCACCCTATATTTTTATTCACATATTTTCTACTTTTTTTTACTAATGTGTCCCTCCCCCCCCCTCGGCGCCTTAGTAGGTTTTACCTTAGGTTATTATATTTTATTTCAGATTATTTTAAGTTATTATACCTTAAGATAAAATAATTTATAATAACATAAAATAAAATGACCCTCAATAGCTTATATTTAATTAAATAGTTTAAAATTAAATAAATTATAATAATAAGGGAAGCTTAAAATAACATAGGGTATTTAAAACAAAGCATAAAATTAAATTTATTTACAATAATAAATTATGTCAACTAGTAGTGAAACATGATGTTTATATAATGACCTTATAATGAAATAATTTTAATCAAGGTGAAATCATTAAGGTGTAGTGAACCTATTTCACTTTCAAGGTCCCATAATGATTTAAGCTAGTAAATTGCACCCTATTTTTTTATTAATGAATTTCAATTACTTTAAATTAATCCAAAATTTAATTAAAATTTTGAAACTAGAATCAAAACCATGTTTAAAACCAAATCTAGTTTTGGAATTAAAACCAAATTTAAAACGGAATTTGTTTTGGAATTGGGACTATAACCCAAATCAATTATAAAATCAAAACCAAAATTTTTGAATTATTATATTTTGGGAAAAAATGGGGATTGATTAACAATTTATTGTTGATTTCAAACCAAGTTACTTGGAATTGGAACTTGAGTTTTCTTTTGAAGAGTCAACCAAAAATTTGAATCGAAGTTCCATTTTTTTGTGGAATTAAAACTAAATTAATTATTCATTTTTTTGCAAAAACCAAAACTAAAGGTTCTTCATAAAAAATAAAAACCAGCAAAGACTTCTTTTAACCCAATAATTAAATCCATTAATTAGTTTGGGGTGCCATCAAATAAGACAATTCCCAAATCAAGTTAACATGTCCAATATCATAATTTCCCTTGTGAATTGTTGCTCTTTGCTATCAATTTCAAAGTCAATGAAATTCATTTGTTTCATGGGGTGAAAGCACATCACATTGTCCATAAAATTGCAACACAAAACAATTTTGCAAGATTTTGACTATATAATTGACCATGGAACAAAATTAAACTAATTTAAGTTAAATGTTTTTTATCATATCTTATTTGGTGTGATCACATTGTGTGAATTTCATGAATAGATTTTGAATTGTTGCAACATATTTGGAGTTTTGGAGGATTACCAAAACCTTTATAATATTTTTTTATAAAAGTATGAATATAGTGGATTCATAACTTTGAAACTTGAAAAACATAAAACCAATATGTTTGATTCAAGTATTAATGTTGATTATAACTTTTGTAGTTTTAATGCAAAAAATTTGACCAAGAATTACATTGAATGTGCGATTCATTTCAAAATCTTCAATTTCACAAAGAAAAAAAATGTAATATGTATGAGACACACTATATCAATGTTGGGTGTATAGTCCACATCTCTTTTCTTAGGTCTTATTAAACAACTTTAGATTTGAAGTCCCATCACCTCCCAATATCTGAAAATAGTTATTTTGAAACATGTATGAATTCCTTCAATAAAGGGGTGGGAAATCTTTTGTTTTTTTGAAACTTTGTGGGGTGCATTCACAATAACTATTGTTGAATTTATTTTTTCTAATGTTTGTTTGTTAAAGGTGAAGATATTAGATAATTATGTTCATCAATTTTCCTTTCATTTTAGAATAGATTGTGATCATATTCTTTCATTGGTTTTGGATGTTAAGATATATATTTTTTCAAATTCAACTTTGTTTAAGTGTTCAAAAATGGAGTTTGGACAAATAAAAATTTAAAATGTTTTTCCCCATTTTTCTTCAGTTTGAAGGGTCCAATTAATATGTTAAAATATGCCAAAATAGTTGTAATCATTGTTTACTGTTTCATGTTTTAAGGTGATAACTTAAGTTGGTGTTGAAATTTTTAGATTTATTTGATATGGACATTCATAATGTATCATGGGAGAATATGGATGAGTTTGAAATCAATATAATGAACTAAAAAACCCAATTTTTTATAAAAATAATTTAACCAATGTTTTTACTATTTAAAAGGATCCTAAAAGAACTTTAAATATTTGAAATTGACATACTATTGGAAAAAAATTTAATACAATTAGCAACATAATAATATAATGAAGCATTTTTTGGAGTCTTTTAAAACTTCTTTCAATTTATAAATCTTGGAATAAAAATATCCCTGAATAACCAATCATGTTTTGCCATGTTAGCATGAGTATTTTGGCTAACCCATTGTTTTCATTGAATTCACCTAATGAGGAACTATTGGTTCATTATATTGTGATTGCACCTAAAAGGTCGATCCCATTAATTGTCTTTTTGGTATGAATTACACTTTCTAGTTCATGCATTGCTTGATTTTAGTTAGTTTAGTCATGTATTAGCTTCAATCACTTGTTGCCTATCTATCAAAAATTATTTTAATTCATTCTCACTTTGTTTCTTGCTAGTGGAGCTTTTTTTTGTTGTTCTACCTTTAAAATAATATAATTTGTCCAATTAATGCCTTTAGCAATCACTTTTATGATGCTCTTTTGATTCTAGCTCCTTTCATTCAATGCAAACTTCAATGGGCTTCAATTACATCCAATTTATGAAATGAAAATATCCATTTGGATTTCTAAGAGATATAGTTTCAAATATAGTTAGCTAAATATTTCATAATATTAATTGACGATGTCCTAAGCTAAGCTCTAAATTTCTTCACCAACATAATATGATGCAATTTTTCGAAACGTTTTATTTTGGCTTGAAATTATAACATGGTCCTTGAGTTTATTTTCTCCCCTTTGTTAAGTATCTAAAATTCTCGATTTCATTGTTGACAATGACTATTTGTACTTAATTTATTCCAATATGTTCTTAAACCATATTCCAAAATTTATGCTTGATCATTCTTAAGATATTTTCTTCCCTTTGCATATTAAATTGGTCATTGCAATTAATGTATTCCAAATTGTTCTTCAACAATATTCAAATATCCACCATGGTCCCAATTTGTTGTTTGGGGTTGTTAGTTGGAATTAAATGCCAAAAATATTTTACTTATGGCTAATTCTTGAACATAAAAAATCTTTCATGAATCATGAAAATGCCACACATGCATGCATTAGGTTTTTCACTCAACAAAATCATCTTGGATGAGGTAACCACCATCCCAATACCTAAGAGTTCGAGGCTAATGTGATTTATTCTATGCATGATGACAAGATTGAAACAAGAATAACATTCCAAGAAAAATCAAGTGTACACATGAAAAGAATGCCAACAAATTTTGTGCACTTTAGCTTTTTTCAAAACATGAAATAGAACATGGTTGAATCTCTTCATCCGCATGAATGAAATTAACCACATAACTTTTTTTTGGGTTTAAACATTTGTAAATCTTTGGTATAATCAACCAAAATCAAGCAACCAATAATGAAATAATAAAACTACATTGAATTCATATGCAATCAACACATGTGCTATTCAAAGTTTGATTAAAAGCCTCATCGACCAAGAAAGGGCTTCCAACATAACATTAATGTATCGTAATATAACATTTGCAATGAACACATTAGGTATTCATTAAAAGAAAATTTGGGCCAAAAAGTTGTTATTTAAATAAAAATGAAACTTAACAATTTTCAAAATGTGAATATGAAAATGAGGAACTTATAAGGGAATTAGGTTAGTACTGCCATAGGCTAAGGCCAATTTCCACATTGACAAAATGAATATTTATTTTTTCCCAAAAAAAAAAACAACTATTTTTCCAAAAAAATAAAATTATTGAATTTTTCATGATTTATTATGATATTGTCACAGAGTAGTGAATTTTTTTATATTTTTTTATTATATAGGTGTAGACCTTCAAAAGAAGTTCAGGAATGAATTTTTATATATGATTAAAAAAAAAGATTGATTTGTAAATAAACTTGTGTAATTGTGATATATCCAATATTTTACACCTATGTTCAAACCTTAATACTAAGAACCATATATATAGTCCATATTTGGTTGTATACATTTCATATGTTGACTATATATAGTTTATATGTTGACAAAAATTTAACAAAATTATTAATAATATGTTACAAAATACATAATATTAATTTAAAATGTTGTAAAAGTATGGTGAAATCATTGTTGAAAATATGGGTGAATTCACTATGTTCATGATAAATGGTTACCATTCACCAAGGGACATAGTAAACTCATAAAAACATTTGTTTAGGTGAAATTGATTCAATTTCATTCAAAACCTAGTGAAATTCCTGGTGAACTTGATCCTATCCATCACTAGGAATTAGTGTACTTTTGAATGTGGGTAGTTGGATTGGCCAATTGGATGCCCTATGCATGTAATTATTTCATAAGATTTTACCCTAAAATTCACATAACAATGCCCAATCAATATATCATTAAAGAAATTTAAAAAATTAAAAATTAAAAATAAAACTATTATATAAATTTCCATCCTCCAAACTCCACATCCATTTTAATTTTTTGAAAACTAGTTTTTCTACTTATCAAGTGTCTAAGATTCAAAGTTCATTTTGTTTTGTGGAAGGAATGAAACGAATTCTCCTCCTTATTTCATCCCTCCCACTACTATGGAAACCTTCCTTCAATAATCAAGCAAGTCTTTCTTTTCCAAGAGAACCGTAAAGCCTTAAACCCTAGCTTTAACTTCTTTGAAAACCTCAAACCTCTTTGAATCATTTCACGGTGACATGTCCCAAAACATGAATGTTTGAATGTCAACTCTACCATCAAATCCACTAGGAAAGATAGACAAAAAGATACTTGGGACCTCTTTCCATTATGCCATTGTGATCACATATTTGGCCCCAACAATAGTTTTCAATTACATTTGTTCCATCTAGTTGCACTCACAATCACCTCAAAACTCTTCAAGTCAAGCAGACTTGTGTGAGTTGAGAGTCAAATTGCCAATCATAAGAGGTAACATTTCTAAAATCTTTTATGATAACATATCTGATTTTATAATGTTGCATCATTGGCTAGCATCCCAAGTGAGAATTAGCATTCAATGGCAATAAGTTTATAGAACTTGACTAATTTTTGAAAAAATGCTTGAAAATGCTACCGAAGTAAAATTAGAGTCCAAATGTGGTGAATACATTTCAAATTTTTTTTTCCAAACTGTGTTGAATTTTTCGGAAAAAAGGAATATTGTGACAAAAAATTTCCTTTTCTAATTTTGAATTTTTCACATTGTAGCCAAATTTTGCACCCGAAAAAAAACCCTAGGCAACATGTGTTGTTTTCAAAATCCTCTAAAACATTCTGGACATATGAACTATTCTTAACATTTGCAACAGAAGTTATCTACATATTTCCAGCCCAATTGCAACTCTCCAATGGAAAGTGTGAGTCCATCCATGGAGTAAGAGCTGGACTCCATTTCATTGGCTTTCCATTAGGTTGTTGTGATCACAGCATACTCTCTCTCTCTCTCTCTAATTCCATTTCATTGGCTTCCCATTAGGTTGTTGTGATCACAGCATACTCTCTCTCTCTCTCTCTAATTCCATTTCATTGGCTTCCCATTAGGTTGTTGAGATCACAGCATACTCTCTCTCTCTCTCTCTCTCTCTAATTGACTCTGCTCACCGCAAGCTGAATGGAAAGAGACTCTTTATTACTTCATGGTGGGGTAGCCTACTTACCTACCCTTCAACAAACTTCAATCTTCAACGGTGCACCGCAATCATCCTTTGTGTTTCACAGGCCGGCCCACATCTCCATCAAACAAACAAACTTTGGCGCAGCCGGCATCATCTTTCCCCACCCATGCAATCAATCAATGCAGCCAGTGCGCTGTTGCAGCTTTTTACAGATCATCAGCATCTCTCCCTCTTCCACCCCAGCCCCTCGCAACCCCCCCCCATTGAATGCTCCTCCTCCAGCTCTGCAACAAAATCCTCCCCCACAAGTTGGTCCTCTACTAGTAAAGTTCCAAGTTCCAAGTTCTTCCTCCACAACTTAGAAGACAACACGCAATGAGCATCATGGGTAAAGACAGGATACAATCAACACCACCAAGTCAACCGAGAGAGAGAGAGAGTATAGTACTCTCTTCTGTACTCTCTTCTGTCACTTGTAGTATTTGAGCACCCACCTCCTCCATTAATCATGGCTCAAGAATTTTAAGAAAAAAAAGAGGCAAAGTGGGCATGTCTAATGTTTCAATTTTCTTTTTTTTTGGGTGATGGTGCAATCAAAGTGGCTCCATGCAAAAAATGGAGAAGAGAAAAGAAAAAACACACCTGGGAGAGTCTTTAAATGTTTTGAGAGAGAGAGAGAGAGAGAGAGAGAGAGAGAGAGAGAGGAATCACTAGGTCACTAGCAACAAGCTCCAAATAAGAATCTCTAGATGGGTCTAGTTTCCTTGAATAGCTTTTAACAAGCTTTGCTCCAATAATAGATCAATGTGTCAACGCCTCTGACAAGAAGTGCAAACCTCTAAATTAACTCATTCATCCATTCATTATTCATGCAACCACATATTCTCTACTCTTCCAAAGGGGAGGGAGGATCAGCAATGGGTCTTTTTTTTTTTTTT
>Ga0209208_10009733_pt1 | contig 12592 bp, 11 predicted proteins | sample S1TSphfallax_3_FD_187694 | JGI IMG/M metagenome (GOLD analysis project Ga0209208, IMG submission 187694) | Host-associated microbial communities from peat moss isolated from Minnesota, USA - S1T2_Fd - Sphagnum fallax MG (SPAdes) (version 2) | ecosystem: Host-associated > Plants > Peat moss >...
CCTTCCCCCCCCCCCCCCTGGCCCCTCCTCCCAAAATTTAAAAGGAATAAAAGCAAGGCACCTTGAGTGCACCCTTGGGCCTTCCATTGGCTGCATGAAATTTCTATTCCCAAAAGAGTTCATCACCGTTTAAAACCGGAGTGGGAAATGCGAAGGACCGGGTTGGGGGGATCGACGGGGTGCATTATGCACCCGGTTCACACTAGTGTTTAATGAATTCACATATTGAGTATGATTGCAAATAATGTGATAGATAACATGAAATATAAAGTGATGTCCACGAAGTTGACAAAACCTAATTGTTGTGTGCAAAATCATATTACATTTTGAAAGAAGTTTAATTGTTACATTATGGTTTCAAATGGTCTGTGTAATGTGTTGACCATACACATGGAATGAACATTTATTTTTTGCCCATCGAGAAAAAAAAACATTTTCATGTTTAGGGACTCCTTGCCAACAAGGGACGTAATGTAGTTGAACCCACCATGAAAGCATTGAAAAGGTGTTTTGAATAAAATGAAACATTTGAAAATTTGAGATGGCAACTAAAGATGGGTAATGTAATGAATAATGAAATATGTGAAGGCCAAAATGAGAAAGTCAGGTGATCCTTTCTTATTTAGAATGATTGAGATAGGACACCTTGAATATTGCTAACAAGATTAATAAAGGAAAACATTTTATAAATAACTATCTAAATAACTAGTCTTTGTAAGTTCCAATGTCATAAAGTTGCACTAAATAGATGATATAAAGAACAGTCATGAACACCATTGGACTTTCAAATATCAATATTGCAATACTTGTTTTTATTATAAACTAACTTCTTGGATGATGCCATTTGAACTCAATAACAAGTTTTGGCACAAACAAGGTTTCAAAATTGTAAAATATGAATGCATGTAGGTGAAATTGCTTTGTTTATGATTTTTTCAGTAAAGTTGAACTTTGAATAAGTGGTCAATGTAATCAAGTAGATCTTGGTTGGTGAGGTTTGATTTTATTTTTCAAATTGTACTTGTTATAAGTAGGACATGCAATGAATAAACATCTTGTACAAGGTAACAACATGACACAAACTTTGAATTTTAATAATGTATTCCAAACATTTGAGGCAAACAAAAGGGTTGGTAGGTCAAAATCTTACAATTTAACAAAATGAGACATGGTAAAATGTATTTCAATTCTCCATTGTTATCACAAAAATATTTAAAAACTCAAAAAATATTTCAAAAACAATTCACCTTAAACAAATGCCTTCATTTAGGATACAATTCAAGGTTGCTTCATCCTTTCCATTGATGACATGTGTTGGTAGCTTGGACATGGTTGAGGGCATCAAACTTGATTTCTTTCCATTGTTATTCCTTTGTTAGGGGCCTTATGGGTTTGGAGATGTAACCATGCTACTAATGGTTTAGGTGTAAATGAAGTACGATCAAATCCTCGCACGCACACATATCCTACATGTACATGCACATCAACCCACCTTCACATTGTGAACAAAACCAAATTAAAAATGTTTATTTGAACTTTTGATTACCATTTATAATATGAAACATTTTCCTCAATAATTATGACCAATGTTGTGGTAGTTCACAACAATTCAATGATTTTAAGCAAAGTATTTGTTGCATTTGGAAGTGTTTTAGAAAATGCATATGTTTTTAATTGTAAGGTGTAAAAGGATTTTTTTGAAATTGAAGAAAAACTAGCATGATTAAATGTTTATTCCTTGCACTATAACATATGTATCATTTTGGATTAGGTTTTACAATTTGTATGTATCAATATTATCTTGGGAGGCATTTATCCTTAGAATATTTTAAGATAAGGTGAATGTTTTCAAAGTTCATTTGGGATTGCTTAACATGCATAATTAAAAAAATTTGAACAATCATATGTAATTTATGTTAATTCAATGCAATATGTAACATAGGATGATTATGTATGATAAGAAATTATGTTCATCCTTGTGAAAGTATTAATGCAACTTTGGACATATATTTGTCCAATTTCAAATGGAGGTGTTGGAGGTGTTGCAAGCTAAAAATTTGTGAACTATTATATAGTACAATGTGGGTTTTCAAAAGATTCACAAGCTTAAATTGATTAACAAGCTCAATAAAATGTCTGGGTTGTAATTGCTAATGTCATTTGATGATGGAAGGTTGCAATCAAATGTCACATCAAAGTTGGGCCAAAGTAGAAAGTGGTTGACAAAATGAAACGAAAAATAAGTATATTTCACCCTTAGTGTTATTGTTTATTTTCAAAGACAAGATGTTCTTCCCTTAAGATTTAAACCTTTAGGCACCCACATTTCTTTTTGGTGATCAATCTAACAAATGATCCTACAATAACTTGATTAGGTATCGTCATTGTTAACATAAAGTGAAAACTAAATGTAACAAGGTTGGTAAGAATGTGGTATTGAGGTGCTCAAGACATTTGACAAGATTTTAGAGCCTTTTAGATTATATTGATAGACATGTATGCTACCAACACTTCACAAGGAAATTTGCAAATTGAAGAACCTTATGTTCCTTTACAAACTTCGAAGATCAATAGGCATAAGGTAGACCTCCATATCTCATAATAAGTATAAGTATGATTTGTCTTGTAAGACCTTATATCTCATGATAAGGTAGAAGCCACAAGAAGTCCCATTGTAGCTCATATAACATTTTAATTTCATTCATACCATTCACCTTGTTCTTAAAGTGCATTCTATAGTGCATAATCCATTGGATTGGAGTAACATTGAGTGGAAAGTTGTACATAATAGCCTAAACTCTCAAATAAAAACATTGGAACTTTGCTCTTCATGCCTTGTTTGGATTGTGGAATCCTATTTCATGAGTGATTTTACCTTCTATTGAGAGACTTCTATTGTTTTGAACCATTATAGTTGCTTGGTGTATGATGTGAGTGCCATCAAGAACCCTTTTGATATCTCTAGACCATAAGTTTAGTGTGGAATGGCTCCTAAATGTGGGGTGTCCCACGAGTCATCCCATGAGTGTGCAATTGAAAGCTATTAATAGTTGCCTATAGTCAACATGAACTTGGTACATATTAATGAGTGGGAACATTACCATACAACTTTTATCCTCTCACTAGAGTAACTAGTGGATAAAGCCAACTTTGAAATAGGCATTTGAAAACTCTTTGAAACCCTAATGTCCAAAGCTAAGATTGGATTGCATTTCAAGTTATAATTCAAATCTTGAAATCTAAAAGATCATGAACATCCTAGTTTGTTGTGTCAAGGGAATTGACGAAACATATTGATTTACAATTGCCATGTTTGACTAATGACATAGGTTCCAATTTTAAGGGTAATTAAACTATTTTGAAGAATAAATTAGATGTCAAGAAGGGTAACATACCTCTCCAAAAGCATGCTTGGATCTCTTGTGTTGTCATACCTATATGATATTCACCAACCATAGCAGGTAAGTTCAACTTAAATCATGTAGTCTATATTGATGTGAAAACTAAAAATGATGCACACTAGAAAAACCACAAATTCAAAACCTCATTTGATAATGATGATCTTAAGAAGGTTGATTGATGTTCCTATGCATGAATGGTTCATGGGGTTTCCAAAGGTATATCCACTCCTCTACTAATAATCTCCATACTTTTGTTGGGAAAGAAAGAAGAAACACACATGGAGTGGGTATAATGTCCAATTGGTCTTAGGTAGATATTGGAAAAGGTTCGTATGTTTTCAAAAGCAAATAATCTTCTATAACTTTGTTGGAAAAAATTCAAAAAAGATTTGTTGACATATCATAAAATGGACAACACCTCTAGCAACAAAAGGGTCTCTTGTTCTACAATTGTTGAGAATCCTCAAACACGAGACAACTACATGGAGAGTAGAGATATATAATAAAATAATAACCATCACCAACCTTGGTCATCAACATACCTCGAAAAATGCTGGTCACAGATGTACCAAAGAATACAAAACGACGTCGCAAATTCCACAACAATGTACGTGGGACTACAATTGGTTGCAAACTACTTGCGTGATCTGCAAAAACCTACAAATATTCACAAAGTTTCAAACCACCAAATACAACGTTGTTAATGGTATATTTAGTAGGCTAAACTAGCCTTCAAGAAACCGTAAAGCACTCCAAGGTTTTTTTCTTTGTATTTTGAAAGCACCTCCTTGCACAAAAGATGCTTCCTTCAATTGAAAAGACATTCTACCATTCAAATAAAAAACCTTTTGTACTTTCCATTGGGAGGGCTTGCACTCCTTCCATAATTTTCTAGCCTACCATCCTCAAAGCACTATCAAATTAGGAGAAGCCTTTGAGAGGATTTTTCCGCTAAGAATACACAAAGATTTACAACATGCTACAATGGGATCATGGACAAAATTGGGTCATGCTTTACCCTAGACATCAATACTACTCCCTAAAAAACAAGAGGTACTTTGCACCTACAATATGCATCATACACCTACATAGTAAGTGTAAGAGGCCTCTTGTAGGAGTAAGTTGCCTCTTACCCCTATCCCTTGTGGTCTACATATGCTTAGCCTTATGATAATGTTTGCCTCATGCTTTATGACGGGTAAGGACCATGAGCGGTGACTTCCCAGAATCTTCTTGTCCTAGGCCTCTTATTTCAAGAATGCCCCCCAGCTTGGGCCTTGCTACACATAAATTAGTCCCGATTATCACAAAGACATCAATACCTCATTGATCAAGCACAATTAATTACATTATTTGGTAAGGCAAAGTCATGAGTAATGACGGAAAGCACATGGGATGGACATCTGAAAGCATGTTTCTCATTTTGTCCTCCCAAATTAAAAGAGGCTAGGAGTTTCAACATAACAAAGGGTACATAAAAATTGAGGAACTATAAACAAACAAAGAATGGAGATTAATTTGTACGTAAAATCGTAGGGAACTATATTAAATAAAAATACAAAGAGTAGAGATTAAGTAATTGGTACCTCATTCACTTGGAAGTAAGTTCCATTCAAAGGAAAACTGCCATGCATAGCAGTTCTACATGGCACCTACTTTGACAGAAAAACAAAAAAATCACCTTATCACTTCATTCCACTTGATTGATCTTGAATTTGTACATAAAGATGTCCTCTTGAAATTTCCCAAGATGTAAATAAAATAAGATATGCACCAGAGATATTTCCACAAGTGCTCACTTATATACCATTGGATTTAGTGAAACTAATCTCTTCCATGTGTTAATAATAGTCATCTTATGTCTTTTTTTGCAGAGAAAAAAATTCATGTGTTGTTATCTCCTTTCTTCTAAATTCATGATTATGATGTTGTTGTTTGATAGACATGACTGCTCTTGCATGGACACAAAAAGGGCATAAACAAAGGGTATATCTCACGCACTGACCAGGAGTGTGCCTTTGACAGAATTGAGATTGCTTGCAACGCTTGATGATGCAAATGGGTGGTTGTCTTCACTGTTGCAATCATTGAGATTTGGAAGGGAAGTGGGAACCTCCTCTGCATCACCCACCAATTTCAATACAAATCCTCAAAAAATGGAAGAACTAAGTCTGTAAAATTATATGCAGAAATTTACTTGATCGATTAGGCATTGGATATTCAATCATGTCTCAAAAGGTCCCCTTTTTCTTTCTGACCACCTAACAAGGTGAAGTTTGGGTGATGCAAAAGGAAGGTTGAAACCACAAAATGCCAACCTGGGCTCCAAATTGCAAGAAGATAGCAACATGGGTCATCGGTTTCCCTTACATCCATCTGTTTCCCCAACCCAAGAAGAAGAAAGCACCCACTTTGTTTCTCATTTGTTAGGAAAATTGGGAGGAAGGTACCCACTTTGTATGGCATTTGTTAGGAAATTTGGGGAATTCTGTAGCATGAATGAAACAGAAGAGTGTTTGTGTTGTTTTCAGTGTCTTTTTAGGAACTCAAAAACATGAATTGTACACTAAAGCAAACTATTCTCCTTTTGCTGAAATTAATATGCCTCTACCTATTGAGCCAATTTCTGTGGAATCCATATTCAGTAAATCGCATTCTTTTCCTTTCTGGTCTTCTCAAAATTATGAATCACAACACACCCATTTCAGCTGTGAGAAAGTATTGGGAGAGGTGAATGAGCATTGAAAGAAAAAAAAAATCCATTACCTAGTGCTCACAAAAAGAAAGTGACAAGGAAAAATAGCTTACCCCTTCAAGAAGCGGGTGATGATCAGGAAGCTCGTACCTGTAACACATGCATTATGACTGCATTATGAACACAGGAAAAAAATTAGATAAAAGAATGCGTAGAATGCAACAATTTTGCCTTAACCTGCAACTTGGGCCATGGAGAAGTAGCATAGAAGAAGAAGACGGGGAAAAATAATAATTGGAGGTGGGGCAAAGAATAGGTTATGGATCTTTGTACACATAATGAATGGTTTGGAGGCGCCCAATGTTTTTCAGCTTGGGCCTGGGTTTAGAAGCTGCTTCAGGAGGTAGGAGCATAAGCTCTTGAGATGGCAGTACCACCACATCTGGAACCAAATCTTGATCTGCTGCAGACAATTGCAATACTGCTGATGGATTTTGAAGATCCTGTTCCAATTGCATTTGCACATCAATCTCTCTGCTGGCAATCATAGACATCTGTACATCATCTTGCTTTAGGTTGTTAGCCACCATCTGGAATGTCAATGCTGCAGCTGGTTCGGGTATTGGCAATGGCAGATTCTTGCTGTCTTGCAACACCATGTCTGTGACCATCACTGACATGGATGGTGTGGTGATGGACACAGAAGGAGAGGTGTTGCTTTGCAGCATGAAAGTTCCTGAATGTGGTTTGTCTTCTACATATGAATTGATCCTGCTGTCCTCCATCTCTACCACAAATGGACAATCCTCAATATCATAGTTGGAGACAACATCAGACTCAGGCGTCATTGGCTCCTCAACAAAGGGTTCACAGCAATCTTGAGAACCAGCAGCCATATTATTACTGCTTTGAACCATGACTTGGAGGCCTTCTCTTGAGGCCATGGAAGAAGCCACTGAAGTTTCCTGTGGCCATGCTAATGTTGCACAAGTATCATGTTCTTTCTCCGGAGTAGGTAGTGCCTGCTTAGCACTATTCACAATGGCCCACAAATCACCATGGTTGATTGCTAGTGGATGTCAACAAACTTGGTACCAGACCCACCCCCTCCCACCCAAAAAAAAAAAAAAAAAACAAAAAAAAAACCCCACTATTTCTTCTGAACAGGGAAGAAAATGACAGATGCAATTTCCACTATATATCAAACAGTGTGATATCATACACAAAGTGTTTTCTTCTGTGAACTTGTTACTTGCACTAATTCAAAAAACTGCTTTCTTCCCCACTTCTGGAACGGATAACACAATTTGTGAAGGGAAACAAAGTGAACCTGGAAAGAGCACTAGCAAAGTGCTTGCACTCTGTCTTCATGGGGCACGCATTGCAATTGGGTTTGTTTTTGGTGCAAAACACCTGCAATGTTCAGTTTTTATCAGTTCTTGTTTTTTTGCCCACAACCCGCAAACATGAAACTTGCTGGTACAGAGATAAGTAGATGATCACATCAGAAATCCCATTTGATGATTTCACAAGCAATGACTCTCAGCCTCTAAACCCTAAACCCAAAAAAATATGATAAAGAGGGAGTGAGATCATTACCTTTCCAAATGTGATCATCTGGTAATGGAGCTCATACCTGCAAAATGCTTCATCAGATATGTGTACTTATATTGCAAGCTTAATACTATCTGCAATCTCTTGAGCAACTTGGGTGTTTCCAGAATCACAAAAGGTTTCATGGAAAATTATATATGGTATTGTGAGGGGAACAAAAAAAGTTTGAATGCTTACAGAGTCTCTTGATCAAGTGTGCAAAGCCGAGGCCATAAATACTTTTGAATTGTTGCTTGTACTGGATACCTAAACAACATAATACATTAGAATCAGTATTGCCTCATTCTCATGTCCTTGTAGAGAAGAATGAAGTTGGTTTGAAGATTTTGGTGCACAAAAAAGATGCACCCAAAATCCAAAAAACATCTTAGAGTGTATTTTGGAAAGCTTGACAACTTATCAAAACTTCAGGCCTTTTTGTTTCATGGTTATTTTCACCTAAATCCACATGAAGAAGAAGAGTATGGAACTTCAAACTTCTACAGTGCTTCTTTTAGTAGTTAAAAAGTGCAAGTTGATTGCTTTCTAGGTCATGGAAATGAAGAGAGATGACATCGATAGATTTAGGTTTGAAATTACAATTCTAAAAGATGCAACTGAAGTTGCTCTGGCAATGGTTCCAGCGGCACCCAGCCCAACCGCACACATATACGCCCAACATTTGTATCCACCTGAAGCATCAATTTTCTCACATGAGAACCAACCAACTAGACTCTCATTTCTGGCATTTTCCACTTTCCTCTCAATCTAGATACCCATCATATTGAGAGAAATGAAAGTAGCATTTTCTTCATAGTGATGGGGTTGTGATGGATAGTTTTGGAAGGCTTTTTTTTTTTTTTTTTTTTTTTTCACACTTACAGGAAATGCAAGGTGGTGGAGTGTGAGAAGGCGAATGCATTCCACACTTTTAAGGCCTAGTCCTCGAACACTCATAAGAAACTCTCTACACACAAATTTATCATAAACAACATAAATTTATCAAAAACACCAACACAATTGGAATTTCCAAGAGAGAATCATGAAACCCAAGCAAGTAGAATTTTTTTGGTAATAATTTAAAGTATGAGATAGATACTCTAGTGCAAGCATGAAACAAGTGGTGCTAAGGGCATGCAGAAGGCAACTAGAATGCAACATACCAAAGTTGTACTTCTCTTCAACAAGCCATGTGAACATTTGCAATTGCTTGTTTCCAAATGAAAGCTTACTTGGCATCATCAGTCGGGATAGAGCGGAGCCATTCAAGGTCAATGCCACCATGTTCTCTTCGGATCCTTTCAAGGAAGGCCTGCAAAAAAGAAAAAACAAATTAGTACTCGAGAGAGTCAAAAATCTCTCCAAAGACAAGCTACCAAAAGCAATATCTCTTTGCACAGAATAGTTATTTTTTTCCCATTGAAAGTACATCAGCAATGAAGATTCAAAAAAGAGGATGATAACAAGTGTCAACTTGTGATGATTCACATGTTGATTCACAACTCACACAACTTGCATTTTGTCAATGCTTGACTAGTAAAGCTGTGAGGTCCTTGTGAGGGCACAGCGAGATGAAACAAATGTAATGGACAGTAGTTGTTGTTGTTGGTGCAGAATCTGTGATCAGAACAACCTAATGGAGAGAGACCCTTCATTCCTTCACACCAGGCAAAATATGGAAACACTGACCTTGATGCGACCTGCGAGAATCCAGTTAAAACCGCGTTCCTTGATCACTTCCGCAATGACTTCAACATCAGCAAGACGAACAGCCTCCCAATCGACACCATCTTCGTTCATGGAATTCCGGGCTGCTGATGGGTCTTCTTCCTTCCCAGTGCTTCTTCTTCTTTTTCCATCACTCTTGACCTCAAATTGACTTCTCAGAGCTTCCCAATCGAATGGTTTCCTAGGAAACACTTGACATTCTTCCAGCCTTGCCCTTTCTCGCCCACTTAAGTCTTTTTTGAGCTTGATATTAGACTTGTTGCCACTTGATAACCGGACCTTCTTGTCTGAGGGGCCATTCACAAGACTTTCTCTCATCTCACTCTCATCTACTTGGTGCAATGTGAGCAGATCCAGTTGTGAATCCACGCAGATTGCTCTACTGGATTCTGCCTGCAAGTTTTGTTGCGTAATTGCAATTGTACCAGCACTGGTTTTCGTCGTCTGAAGCATTGCTGTTGGTGCATCAATTTGGTTTCCATCAACTAAAGATGAGTCCTCAGAGATGCCCACAGATTTCTGATCATCCAACACTTGAATCTGCTGCATAACTTTCTCATCTTCTTGTGGGTTGTTCTCTAAAGCACGCTCACCTGCAAACTCTAGCCAGCAAGCAATTCACTTGCTGTATCCAAGAAGGGTGCGTACCAGAGGGTGGGGACGGGTATAAGAAACAGGGAACCAGACCTTTTAACACGTGTAAAGATCATGGGAATGCGGCAAGAAGAAGAATCGAAAGTCAGCTTTTATGATTTTTGTAAAGCTTGCCTGTTCTAGCTTGCCCACCCTCACCTGATAAGAACAATTGCTGCTCCTGATGACGATTGCAGTTGTTAGGATGGAGTTCTCCACACGACTGATCATTGCTGTTAACCCCTCCATTTCCGATTGTTTCCATTTTTTCTTGAGCTCCCGGACATGCAGGCTGTTTCTCTTGAAGTTTGAAAGAAGATGGTGGTGGTGAGGCCATAGCATCCAATTGCTTTGAAACCCTTTCCTCTGAGCATCCATTTTCTACCAGCTCACCCCAGGATTCTTCATCATGTTCACTTTCTGATGGAGCTTTGAAACCTTTGCATGGGAATCGAGCACGCATGCACATAAATGCTGAGCTGCAACAGCACCTCCGCCCCCGCCCCAATTCACACAGTTCAAAGCACTGTCTCTCAATGCATCCTTAATACAACTTTGTCCCTCTGAGCCAGCAGAAGAAGCCATTTATACAGTCAGTCCCACATCAAAGAATCATCAAGCTCTATCCCACATCAAAAGAACATCAACAATCTATGGTGGAAAGTTAAGTGCTAATACTACAAGTTTACCTTGAAAGAACATCACTGACATTTTGTGTCAGAAATGCTCCTACCACCGAATCCACAACAGAGCCTTTCCATCGAGAAAAGCTCCTATCACCTGCAAGGATCATGTCACTTTGGACAGTCAGTCCAAAAGACAACCTAAGAGCTTTAGATATTCCATGTGTGCAGTAGTCCCTCACCCAAGCTAGATTTTTTGCATGGAAATACATTACAACACAGATTAACTTCTGTCAAGAGTTTGCTGCAAGTCCAGGTTTCAAGATCCAAGCTCGTGATTCCAAACCCTCAGCAACTTACAACATGAAATTTCCTCTCTCAGATTTCTTGTAGAAGATTTCATCTGGAGTGGAAATTCATTTTTTACCTTGCACCAAGTGCATGCGGCAGATGAAGGTTTCAGCTTGAGCTTTCATGGTATGTCGCTCTTGTTCCCATTTCAGCTCCTTGATGGTGTCTGAAGATGTCTCATCATTTTCAAAATGATTCCTGCTTGGACCACCACCCATCATCAGCAGGTTCCAGACTCGCATCGTTTCTGAGTCAAGGACCACTTTGGGTCTTGGCCTCCTTTTCCGGATTGGAAGGAAGGGACCATTATAACAAACTATTTCACCCGTGGCTTGATTGGATGCATACGGAACTGTTTGGAGACTTCCCACATGTTGCTCATGGGGTTCACTGCATCTCTTGGCCATTGTCTGTGGTCCTACGATGTGAGGCCACATGCTCCTCATCACCTGCACCAGCTGAAGCATGTGCAAAGAAGAAGAACTAGACAAAGAAGAAGTGTTGGAACTCTTCTGCTGAGATTGCACATCTGATGACAGAGGTTGAAAGATGTGTTGCCACAGGGCGGAAAACCCCTCTTTCTCACACTCAGGAAGATGCTGGAGAACATGCAGGTGCAATAGAGCCAGTGTGCAGGGCAACAAGGAATTCAATCCAGGGAATGCTACTGAAGCTGTGAGATGGAGAATCCACCGCACAGCATCTGTCATCTGAAACAAGATGGACTTTGGAGCAAGCAGCTCTCGGAGGTTGAGTCTGTCAATGCTTGAAGTCATCCTTGGGAGGAGGCAGCTCATTTCCATTGTCTCACATGGCTGCTGCAGCTGCTGCTTGAATCTCAGGGACATGGAAGATTGAACTTGTGTGTTGTCATCAACATGATGATCTCTGTCGGGTCCTTCTTCTGTCTGCCATTCTGGTTGTTGGAAGACGACATCGGACCAGCAGCTGTCTTGTCTGCCACTGCTGCTGGTTATCAATGGGCTGGAACACCCAGCAGCAAATGAGCTTCTTTCTGCAACCATCCTTTGTGGTACTGATTCCGACAAGAGAAAGCTTGCAGTAGAGCTTTCATGATGTGGAGACTGCAATTGGGTCACATTTGCTGCCTCCTGAAACAGACACCCACTTCCTCTGGTGCTTGTTTCCGGTTGCAGAAGGAAGTTGTCTGAAAAAGAATGGTGTTTACAGTGCAGAAAGTTAGAATTTGGCTCACTCTTTTCTCCCGTGTCCTCCTGCTCTTGGAACAATGGATCTGCACAACCAAATGCACTATGATAATACCTGCTCTCTGATGCAGGTTCTGAGTTGACCTGTAGCATGTGTGATCTCCTCAGAGCACCTTGAGAACGCAAAGGATTGCACACATGTGATCTCCTCAGTGCATCTTGAGACTTCAAGGGATTCTCAAACTCATACATTGACCCAGAGCTGAACAAGTTTTGATTCATGAACATATCACCTCCTGAAGGCCAACAATAACACTGATTGATGTCGGATTGCGGCAATAGAGTATGTGAGTTGTATGAGTCTGTTGGTCTGGCCATCCTTGTTTCTGTCTCTTCTGA
>Ga0209208_10009736_pt1 | contig 12590 bp, 4 predicted proteins | sample S1TSphfallax_3_FD_187694 | JGI IMG/M metagenome (GOLD analysis project Ga0209208, IMG submission 187694) | Host-associated microbial communities from peat moss isolated from Minnesota, USA - S1T2_Fd - Sphagnum fallax MG (SPAdes) (version 2) | ecosystem: Host-associated > Plants > Peat moss >...
CGCAAACTTTTAGCGGCATTTTGAGAATCCCAATTTGTTTTTGTTAGATCTTACATCGGAAACATATAGACTTTTGAGTCGATTCGCTAAGTTGTTGCGGTGATGGGTTTGTTGCAAGTAGTTTCCGATGTAATGTTAATCGCAAACTTTTAGCGGCATTTTGAGAATCCGAAAATGTTTGCGTCAGATCTTATATCGGAAATTAATAGACTTTTGAGTCGATTCGCTAAGTCGTTGCGGTGATGGGTTTGTTGCAAATAGTTTTCAATGTAATGTTAATCGCAAACTTTTAGCGGCATTTTGAGAATCCCAATTTGTTTTTGTTAGATCTTACATCGGAAACATATAGACTTTTGAGTCGATTCGCTAAGTTGTTGCGATGATGGGTTTGTTGTAAATAATTTTCGATGTAATGTTAATCGCAAACTTTTAGCGGCATTTTGAGAATCTGAAAATGTTTGCGTCAGATCTTATATCGAAAATTAATAGACTTTTGAGTCGATTCGCTAAGTCGTTGCGGTGATGGGTTTGTTGTAAATAGTTTCTGATGTAATGTTAATCGCAAACTTTTAGCGGCATTTTGAGAATCCCGAAATGTTTGCGTTAGATCTTACATCGGAAACAAATAGACTTTTGAGTCGATTCGCTAAGTTGTTGCGGTGATGGGTTTGTTGCAAATAGTTTTCGATGTAATGTTAATCGCAAACTTTTAGCGGCATTTTGAGAATCCCGAAATGTTTGCGTTAGATCTTATATCGGAAACCGATAGACTTTTGAGTCGATTCGCTAAGTCGTTGCTGTGATGGATTTGTTGCAAATAGTTTTCGATGTAATGTTAATCGCAAACTTTTAGCGGCATTTTGAGAATCCCGAAATGTTTGCGTTAGATCTTATATCGAAAACCAATAGAGTTTTGAGTCGATTCGTTAAATCGTTGCGGTGATGGGTTTGTTACAAATAGTTTTCGATATAGTGTTAATCACAAACAATGTATAGAAGCAATTATAATCAGAAAAGTTTACGATTTTATCAAGTTCGGGAGTTGTGAAGGACTTGCGATGGTACGGGTGCGAATGTTATGGTATCGCAAAAGGTTAAGAGTTTGCGAGGAATTATGGTTCGCAACAGCGGGCTTTTGGAAATTTCTTTCTTTGTTGTTTGCGATGATATTTGGATCGCAAAATAGCCCCCTGTTGTTGTAGTGAATAACTTATAATATAATCATCACCAATAGTAGTAATATAACATAAAATAATCAACAATAATATATATTACAATAACCACCAACAATCATAAAAGAACTTAGAATAACCATCAATAGCCACCAATGGAATAGGCATCAATAATCACCAATAGAATAGCTACCAATAGCCATTAATAAAATAACCACCAATGGCTTACAATAAAGTAACCACTAATAAAATAGCCACCAATACCCACTAATAAAATAACCATTAATAAAATAATCACCAATGGCCTACAATAAAATAGCCACCAATACCCACAAATAAAATAACCACTAATATAATAGCCATTAATAACCACCAATAAAATAGCTAGTAATAGCCATTAATAGATTAGCCACCAATAGAATAATTATCAATAACCATTAATAGAATATCGTTAATAATAACCAATATAATAGCTAGTAACAACCATTAATAGATTAACCACCAATAGAATAATTACCAATAACCATTAATAGAATATCGCTAATAGTAACCAATAGAATAGCTAGTAATAACCATTAATAAATTAACCACCAATTGAATAATTATCAATAACCATTAATAGAATATCGATAATAGTAACCAATAGAATAACTAGTAATAACCATTAATAAATTAACCACCAATAGAATAATTATCAATAACCATTAATAAAATATCGCTAATAGTAACCAATAGAATAGTTAGTAATAACCATTAATAGATTAGCCACTAATAGAATAATTACCAATAACCATTAATAGAATATCGCTAATAGTAACCAATAGAATAGCTAGTAATAGCCATTAATAGATTAACCACCAATAGAATAACTACTATTATCCATTAAATAGATTAACCACCAATATAATAGCTACCGATAGCCATTAATGGCCATCAATAACCCCAATAAAAAAATAACTAGTAACCACCAATAGCCATATATTATAATTGCTTATAATTGCTAAAAATAATCTAAGGTGAAATAATATATAATAGATAAAAGTAACTTAAGGTGAAATAACTTACAATTGCATATAATTGCCAATAATAACATAAGGTGAAATAACCTTCAATAGCCAAAAGTAACCAATAATAACCTCAAGTATAAAAAATAACTTAAGATGAAATAACTTAAAATGGCCAAAAATAACTTATAATAGTTACAAGTAGCCTAAAATGAAATAATTTATAATAAAAAAACAACATAGAATAACCAAAAATAGTTGTAAATAATGTAAGGTGAAATAATTTTGATTAATCAAAAGTAGCCCTATAATAGTTGAAAGTTGTTTAACATATATAATATTATTATATTAACAAAAATCTTATCCATTTATTAAACTTTTTTTTTTTCAAAAGAATGGTCATTGAAATGTTATTGAATTGTGATATTTAAAAAAAATGATTTTACACTTTCAAAAGGAAATAAAAGTAATTATGTACATTGTTTTAAAAATTAAAAATAAACTTGAATCATTTCATTTCGACAAAATTTCAATATGAAATTTCAAAGTTTATGTTTTAATAATGTTTTAAATGAAGTATTTGATAAATAAAATGCAATGTAACATATTATCCCACTAAGTGGGGCGGCTTGATGGTAAAGGTGTTTGCTTCCCTTCTAAAGGTCAAAGGATCAAACCTCACAAGTGGTGTGTGTGTGGTCAACGTACCTAGGTTAGGTTTTTAACCTAACTTATGTAGTGACACGTGTTAATAACATACGTTGAAAATCATGAAATTATCAATAATATTATATATTAAATAATTTAAATATAATTGATTTCCATGTTGCTTAGTTAACTAACTAACAAGTGAATGGCTTGGTAAATTTGTATTGCATTTGAAAGTAACCTTATTTCACTAAGTACTACTGAACCAATTCATTGTCTGTAGCAACTAGTCCCCATTCATTAGGGGGTTGACTAGTTTCAGCATGGTAAAAATGTCCAAATTCATTTTTAAACTAATGAAACCCAAAGTGAACTAAGACACGTTTTGGTGTAATGAATGATCCATAAATTCCAACATTTTGAAATTAAGTTTTTTGAAATTTTCCAACATGGTGAACAATAAGTTTTTTGAAAATATATATTTTTTAATTTAAAAAAAATTATGATCGAAATGGTAAAGCTACTCGGGTAATCACCTAAAGCCTCTTTTGAAATATCCATGTTTTACCCAAAAAGAAACTGGGTTTGCAAGTGACCAAAAAGCAACGTGTTCTTCCATAAAAACTAAATAAGAAATCACTTAGGCATATTATTGGAAAAAGTCATATTGCCACTCATGCACATTTAAAATTCATTAAAAAACCCATTAAGAAAAACCTTGTTGCAAGATAGCACAAAAACAACATGCACACCAAAATTTGAATGAAGTTTGCATAGCGTCATAGTACCATCAAAAGGCTAGGTTTGGGCTAGGATGAACTAGCACCACGAATGCACCTTTGGATGGATAATCTAGTGGATGGTTGTTGATTTTCTATCCTTTCTTGTTCTTTAATTAACTAGCTTAGACCAAGGTGGTTAACATAGTTTGACTTATTTTCCCACCTTCTAAGCCCTTAGACTTCCCCAAAAAAATGTTGGGATTTTTTTTTCGACCCACCTAACCACATCAACACCCCACCCTCCCACCCACCAACCCTAACTATGTAGTCATGAAATTGCATGTAGTCGTAAATGTCCTATAAACTATTAACTTAATCATGGACATAGTCATGGAAGACACATTTTGGCATTGTGCAATGAATTTTCAAAATAAATTATGTGGTTGTTATTGATGAAAAAATCTAATGTTGGAAAAGATTTTGTGGATTTGATTAGATTGTGTTTCTTCTTTTTTTGGTTTATGGTGAAGATGACCTCTTCTTTACTTTCCATGCTTCATTTCTTTTTTTGGAATTGGTTAACCAACTTTTAATTCATTGTTGTTAGGGTTCTTTTTACAAAATTACAAAGATCAAATTCTACACTTGGTATGTGCAAAAAAAATTGTTTTCTTCTTTTTCCTAAACAATCAAATCAAGCATAAAATTGCATCTTTGTTGTTAAGGTTTTAAAGACACATGCATCAAGCATGGAACTTGATGGTTAAGGATTGGGAATTATGGTTGCATGAACAACATGATGATTTTTTTTGCCATTATGCATATAGGTAGAGGGGCATGGTGAATCTACCATTAAGAAGGCAACATCTTCCTTTCAACGTGATTTTGTTTTTTCCTTTTCAAGTTATTTTTATATGTGTATTGTCTAGTATTGATAATGAATCTAATCGCCTCCCTTTTGAAAATGCAATAAGTACGAACATAAGGTTTCTTTTCTTTTGTACAACATATTGGTTAACACCTAAGCCATGGCTAGTGGCTTTACATGTGTAGGTGTAGAAATAAGGAAGTTGCACAAGATTAATGGTGCTAATAGATACTATGTGTATCTTTATGTGGACATTCAATCAAAGTTGTGTTTCTATTTAGTGTCTTAAATATTCATTGTATTTTTTATGGATCAAACAATTTTTTTTTTGATCTTAGGATTGTAAGAAAAGTGAGGCAAGTTTTATTGAATTTGTGATTCCATCTTTCACCAAAAATGTTTTTTTCATCATATTGTGTAGACTGGAAATGCTACAATATGCCATGTACAAGTGTGTACCTTGGCACAAGGATGAAAACACATTATGGGGGGGCCACTTTAGGTAAGAAATTGTACTTATTTTTTAGTACATTTTGTATTATTTTGGGGACAATTAATATTTGATTTCATCTAATGTTTTAATAAACATGTAAATTTAATTTTGATATAAAGGCCTCCATCATATTTTTTGTTATTTTCCAAATGAAAGTAAATTTTCAAGAAACTTTTTTCAACGTAGTTGTGTTTGTTTGAATGAAAAATGTCATCCAAATGTTTTTTGTGAAATCACATGAGTGGAGCTATCCATATGGAACTAAAATGGTACAATCAACTCATATTCAATACATGAACAAATACTTCATGAAGTGTTACAATTATTTGAATAATTTTTGGAGTATATTTTCACTTTGTAGTATATTGGAACATGTACTAATTTTTCACAAATGTATTATTTAATCATAAATATTATCAATAAAAAATATAACTTCTTTGACAATCGCATTGTTTGGTAGTTGAACTACCTTATTTTGAGTATAATTTATGAAAACATCTTTTAATATTGACTCGGTGGAAGTTGAAAGTCACACAATTTTGAAAAATAATATTTTTGACAACATTTGTTGGTCACCTTAGTGTGCTATCACCCACAACCATGTTGTTTTACATTCCTTGTGATTGTGCAAGGTGGTTTGATGCCACATTGAAGTAAATTTCAAAAGCTTGCATGGAGTTTAGACAACCAACAATTTTCAAAATACATCCCTTATATAATGAAAATCAATATATAATTTCGACTCAAATATTCCTTTGAAAAAATGAATAGACATGTAGCCAAACAAAAATGGTCACAATTGTTTAACAAATTGTGTAAAAAAAAATCAACATCCCATGCCATGTCCAAATGATGGTTGATTGTCTTCATGGCACCAATGGATACCATCAAACATTCTCATCAACATGAACTAAAAATATATCAAATGGGTTTCACAACCTCAAGACCTTTTTCTCCCATTTGTTAGCTTGCTTTCTACAAGACGCCAAACACTGAGAAAGCATCATATTTTTTTACCCAAAAAAAATTCAAAAAATACCTTTTTGTGTAGTCATAAAAAAGATGACCCAATCAATTTGGACAATTTGATTTTGACATGTCCAATTTGACAATGTATGTTCAACAAACTTTTTGACTAGGTTTTTTTAATAGTCAAATAAGACAACAATATTTGGGCAATGAAAAAATATATACAATTTGTGACTACTTTTATTTCACAAATGAATGCCCAAATAATTAATTATCGATTTACCTACCTACCCTAACAATTAGTGCACAAAATAATAATCATCTATTGAACCACCTACTTTACCTTGGTTAGCTAATTATTAACTAGGCCACCTAGGCTAATTAGCCAATAACCTAGGTTAATTTCTAATAACTTAAGCCACCTTAGACACTAGCTAGGAGCCTATGTTAATTAAGTTACTTAGGCTAATTAAGGTGTGTAGGGTAGCTAAGTAGTTAAGGTAACCTAGGTTGTGAACTTGTAGGTGTGAAATATTAATTGATAGATTTTATTTTTTAAAACTTGAATCTTTAGAAGGTTTTGATTTGTTCCATAATTGTAATTTTAAGTCAATGGCTCCTTCTAGAGTCACTAAGAGATTGGTAGAAGGTATTGACTAGTTTATTGGTCAACATGTTACTATAACGCTACTACAAGGTGGATCCATGCACCATTTTTTTTGAAGGATAAGATCCAAAAAAATTCCACGATGAATATCATATTGTTTTCCTTTCAAAATAGTTGGTAGTTAAGTGTCTCATAGAAACATAAAAGATGAAAAGATGTTTTCTTCTATAATTTGTTATCCTTTCAACAATACAATGAAGTTTCTACTTTAAAAATTTATTATAGAGACAAAATAGGCTTTCAAGATTGTTTTCGTACAAAGTTTGTGAATGTTTTTCACATCCTACCAAAATAGATTCAATAGAAAAGCTTGTTAAACTTAGGCTGCAAAAATCTATGTTTGAGATTTTTAGAACTTTAAAGACTCTCTTGGTCATTATGACCTTTTGCAATGTTTTCCTCATTTATTTATTTTTTTCCTCATAACCCTTTCAATACATAAAATTTATTCTTCATTTTTTTAATTTACAAAGATTCCATTTAAACATTTTTTAATGGTCCTGCATTTGGTGACCATGCCACATATGTTGAATTAGTGATTTTGGTTTTGTGAATTTGTTTTCATATAAGATTATTTTGTTTGCAAGAAACAAAGTTTTGTGTATTCGCATAAACTTAGACATTGTAAGTATATACACTTCTTTGCAATTAACAATTTACAATATGTTGCTAGGTATGCCTATTTGAAGTTAGGCAAAACATGTTGAAGATTTTTTTCCTAGACATGAAAGACATGAAGCTATTGATGAATTGACTATCAAAACCAATCAACATCACTAAGAAATGAGTATGGGAGATCAAAACATGTGTAGTGGGAGGATATCAAGGAAAAGGTGGATGACAAAATGTAACCACGAAATCTATTCAACTACACAAAATTAAAAACAGATTTGTTGCATGATGCTTGGAATCAAAAACCTTCATATGGCAAGTAGAAAAATTAGGGTTTTAACAATTTGCATGTCTCAAACACCTATTTAGAAGAAACTTTGTTTTCATGGCAATAATAAACTATTCAAATAAATTGTAAATATGTGTGTTTTGAGTATAATATGTGTTGTCATTTGAGTCCAAGAACTGCCCCTTGTTCCAACATATAGTAAAATTGCTATAAAAATGATCAATTCCACAAAAAAGGTCAAGCAAGTGATGGTACATGATATTGTGGATCATGTGCCATCAATTAAAGCATGTACAAGGTGTTTTCTATGTCTTAGTTACTAACATTTGTGAACTTGTGTCCTAATATGTTAACTTTTACAAATGCATTGTTTGTTTACAAATTCTCAATAAATCATAATCTATGTGAACATTTAACCTTTTAATTCTAGTTTTGTTTCTTATTTGAATATGATTGAATTGTATTTTGATTGGATTTTGGACGTGGCAAATGTCCCAAGGAACAATTCAACACATTGCATGGTGTTAGTACTATTAACCATTGATGCTTTGAAGAAATGAAAATCTTCAATCTCCTAAGACATCCATATGTATCTAAGTACCTAAAAATTGTGGTTGTGTGTTCATATTATTTGAGACAATTCATTGAAAATCAAGTTTTAAAAATTTGTATATTGAAAGGAGTATATCAAAAATCAATATTTTTAATTAGAAGTTTCAAGATGAAATGTCCCCACACCTATTCTTGAATGCATCATCTCATTGAATATTTAAAAACTTGAATTCTACTACTTAAAATGAACATTTTGAAATCTAATGGGTTAATTTTTTCAAATATTTCATGTGTTTTAACACTTACACCAAATTAGGTCAAATATTGGCATGCCTTAAATTGCAATCTTAAAAAGTCATGTGCACAAATTACCATACAAGGAATACATAGAAGGTATATACAATGAATACTAGATAACACACATCATGTTAATGCCTACCAAATTGTTGTTGACAAAGTAGCTTGAATAGGAAACTTCAAACATTGAATGTAAGTAGGGAAACCAAATGCCAACCTTTTCATGTTGGGAAGAACATTTTCAATATATCACTCTAGAAAGGAAATTTTCAATGTATCATTCTAGAGAGGATATTTTCAATGTATTGTACTCTTGGAAAATGACATATATATTTGACATTGAAGTAATTTCTCAAATGTTGTTTCATTTTAGGGAGCACATACTTTGACTTTTTTACATTTAAATTAAACACAATGTCAACAATAGAAGAAATAACAAATAAGCTACATGACAATTGATTACATCATTGAATTACATTTGCATAAATGTAGTTCAAATGATCAATCCTCATTAACCCACTTATCTCTTATTTTGTATATTCACAAAACACTCTATCACAAGGAGGTTTTTTATCATACAATATATATGGCATGAATTGATTTGTAGGGTCTAGTGATGCTAAAATCCAATAGTTCATGCTCATATATGTGGAAATATTGGAGGCATTTTTTTCCTAACCTTCTACTTCCAAAATATATTGAATATTGATGATATTCATATCCTTGATGTTGTAGATTTGTCATTTCACATCCATGTGTTATTACCTTTACCATATTGCATTGTCCATAAATGTCATTTTGTCATTATTAAAAATAATTATAAGTATTCATTCCAATATTGATTTTCATTATGTGTTTGTACAAATGTTGAACAATCAATGGTTTTTACCTTTTTATTCATGTGGAAATTACTCTTTTTAATGGTTAAGGGGGATGTCTTTTGAATATGTTTGATTCCATTTGATTTGGTTGTCGAATCATGGAAAATAAAAATTGTCGTTTTTAGAAACAATTTGTGGAAGCATATATATTCATTGCACCTTCTCAAAATTTAATGTTTTAAATATTTTCAAATTGAATATCTTATATCTTATACATTGTAATTACCATGAAATATGGTGGGTTTTATATTTCAATAATTAGCTTGTCAAAAGTTTGACCTTCATTTTTATAAGTATATGTCAAATAGAATGTTAGACTAGTTCATGCTTAATAAAGAACATTTTATCATTATCAATTCCATCCATATCATATTGATAATCAAAATTTCTAGAAATAGGGGTAGCTATAAAAATGATGTTGTTGGAAAAGCCATAAATATATCCCTCAAACCATAATGATCACTAATGAATGCATTGAAATTTATAGCCACGTATAAAGGAGTTACTATGAAAGTTCAATTGTTTGTTTTAGAAAATTTCATCTATCAAAATTTCATGAATTATCCATTTGTCATCCCATTGATGGGCCTAAATTTCACTATTAGAATTCTCGGTTGTTCAAATGGTCCAAGTTGATTGATTGGTCTTTCTTAATTAATGAACATGTACATTTTGACTAGAGGCTAGGGGCTTGAATGACATGTGTATCTTTTGACCAATCATCGTGGTTGAAATGACTTATTTGACTATTTGTTAACTAAACATTTAATCAAATTGAACAAAAAATTGACAACCTTGGTCAAAATGGCCATTAACATTTAGTCAAATGGAATATCTAATCAAGTTGGAAAAAAACATATGGCACCTTTAATCAAAATGGCCAATGTTATTATTATATACCTACCTACTACAACCTATTTACCTACCCACCCACCCACCCACCCACCTACTTACTTACTACATTAACCTACTACCCACCTACCCACCTACCTATTAATTATTACCTACCTACTACAACCTACCTACCCACCCACTTACTTATGTACCTCATGGTCTTGTAGTGATGTGTCAAAATAAACATGTTAAATTAAAATTTTGACAAAATGTGATCACTTTTTGATGGTGTGGTCCATTAATTAAGGACTTGGTTTATCATTGGGGAGGTCAAGGGTTCAATTCCTAATTGTTATAACCTATGTACATGTTTAGGTGGCTAAAGTAGGTAAGTTAAATTAAATAAACTATATTATGTTAGGTTAAGTTAAACTAAGTAGGTAGGCTAGGCTAGGCTACCACCTTACCTGCATTTTAATGACCTACCTACTTATTTATATACACATTTTTAAAATAATAAATTTAAAAATAAAAAATAAAAATAATTTGACTAGTCAAATGGTCCACTATCCATGAGTCAAAATGATTAGTCAAATGGTCTTTGCTTTGCTAGTAAAAAAGACCACCCCAGTCACATTGGACATGTTAAGATTTGTCCAAAATGATAAAAGGTTTTTTTTGACCCCGTCCAAATTTGGTTTTTTTATTAGAATTTATAGTTTGAAAAACCAAGAATTCTAGTAGTGTTCATGATATAAATTTTATATGCACATGACCTTCATGCCTTTGTATAGTTTCAAATATGTTCGATGTTAGAGTTTGAAACACATTGCACCATGTTGATATTGTATATCTTCACATAAAGGTTTATTTTTATATGTATCCTTCACAAAAATTGTATTCCACTCAAACAATTTTATTTTTTGAATTACATTATATCATATGTTAATTAATCATGTCTTTTGATTCATTACAAGGAACAATGTACATAGCTTCATCCTAAGAGTGCTCAAACAAGTTAGTTTGTAAATTTGACAAAAAGTTAATTTAAGTAAGAAAATTCATCTTTAGTATTTTTTTATTCTCTTGTAAATTATTGAAAAATTGAGCATGTTTCATTTATTTATGTATTTTCATTTCTTGTATGTCAAAAGAATTTTACTTGGGCATTACATAGTTTTCCCATATATTTTTGCCAATATATGTTTTATGGTTTGTGTTGTAAAAAACAAAGTATGTTTAACATTAAAGTTGTATAAAAAGGTGTGTCACTTATAGGTGAAAATTTCTTAAAGTCATCTTATAAAAACACAATATTTAATCCATCAAAAGTTTGAACTATGTAGATTCTAATTTTTGAGATGCATTTCATCATCATGGTATAACCCACCATTGACACTTTATCAATAATGAAATAAAGAATTATTTAACCAATATTTTATTTTGGGAATCAACATTTGATCAATTGACAAACCTATCAAAGAATTTGTAAATATATATATTAACGTCACTGCACTTGTAGTGAAAGCTTGAATTTTTAACATGTCATGTAGAGGTTTTTCTAAAAAATGTTTAGTTATAGCTTTGATTATTTGAGTTTTTCTAATTCTAGCAACACCACCTATATTTGATAGTTTTTGTTCTTGAAGAATACAAGATAATGGATCAATTATGAACTCATCACATGCTTTAACTTGTAAATGATCCAATTTGAACATAAAAATTATTTCATTTTTAATTTAGTTATATCAATTGACCTCGATGAAAGAGGATTAGGAATATCAATGACCATGTCATCAAAAAAATAGGAGCAACTATTTGGAATACAAAAAATGGGGTGCAAGGGGGCAAGTGTGAAAATTGGGGTGTGAAGATTTTAATTCATGTGTAGAAATAAGGTTTAGGGTTCATAGATTTCTAGCACATTTATTGCAAGGCATTAACATGGACCAACATTTATGATGTTGTTGGCAACTAAATGATGATGTGGCAAATGACATGGCATATCGCACCATGGCAAATGGCATGGCACTTATGTGGCATTAGGGGGCCAATGTTCTTTCAAAGGAACACACGTCTCATTTCCTCATGGAGTTGTCTATTCCCAACCAAGGAACATGCCTTTCACATGCCTTCCTTTGACATTTGGGAACTTACATTTTTGGGAAAAAATTAGTGTAATAATGGATGTAGTAGGGTGGGACGTACAACTCTCATCTTGGCCCCAATATGACAACATGTTTAAAGACATCCACAATGTACTTTAGAATGGATGTCTCCCATGAATCACCTAGTGATGTGGATTTTCCATCATTTTGTAGCTACAAGTGTGCACATCCATGTTAATGACAAATACCAAATACACAATTAGTTTGTCTTCTATATTTATTATGTACTTGAGGTAGCATTCAAGAATTGGTGAAAAGTTTTAGGATTGCATTTTGCTTTAAAAAAAATTCCAACCATAAAAAATGGAAACACTACTAGGAGATGCGGCCAAAGTTCACTAGGCTATTTCACTATGCAACCATAAAAGTGAATTAAGTTCACTGTAATTTCACTACCCTTACCTTCATTGGTGA
>Ga0209208_10009737_pt1 | contig 12589 bp, 7 predicted proteins | sample S1TSphfallax_3_FD_187694 | JGI IMG/M metagenome (GOLD analysis project Ga0209208, IMG submission 187694) | Host-associated microbial communities from peat moss isolated from Minnesota, USA - S1T2_Fd - Sphagnum fallax MG (SPAdes) (version 2) | ecosystem: Host-associated > Plants > Peat moss >...
ATTGCAAAATTGAAAAAAAAAAAAAAAGAAAAAAAAAAGAAAAAAAAAAAGAGAAAAGAACCCTGATCCTCTCTGCATTTGTACAAGTCTAAACTCAATTTCACTCTATTTACAGGCTATATACTTCATCCAAAGTATTCTGTACATGCCATCACATTTGTTGCTGGTGGAGGTCCACTGAACCTGTTGGACAGACAGTTTTAGTCCAACTGTTCAACGGGTTCAGTGAATCTCCATAAGAAACAGTATGTCAATAGAAGCACAGGAATGAGAAATTGGGAATGCAACAAAACTCCAAATAGGCACGGATGGGAAGGAGAAAGCCCCTGCCAACACATCAGTATAACAAATATGACCATATAAAGAGCTTCATATGGTTACAAATTAGTTCAGTGAAGGGAGTTTCTGTCCCACCTTCAGAAATATGCTATCCAAGCCCTCATGAGAAAAGGAGCTTAAGATAATGGAACAATGTCAGCTCACAAGTTGAATGCTTCCAATGAGTGCATTTCCTCAACAACCCATGAATCTCATTCAGGGAGCCCAGATTTTGACTACATGAAACCAACTGTGATGATAGCTAGGTCCAGGGGGATACCCAAAAAGAGACTCAAGTTCAATGAAAGTCCCCACTTCTTGGCTCTAAAACTGGCAAAAGAAGAGCTGATATCAGTAAAAAATACAAACTTTCCACTAGGACATGGAAATGTGCAATTCTTGCACTCCTTCACAGTGAGGTTGACTTACTGTTAACGGCCAGAACTTGGTTGCCATGAGGAACATGATCTGCTGGAGAATCAAATTGCCATGGATTGAACATGATTGACTTGAGCTGTTCAATGTTGGTTTTGTCAGTATCTGAGTTATCCAATAATTTGCGGTGCTCTGTGTACTTTCCATTATACTTGTACACTTCAAGGTCACCCCAGGGAGTAGAGGTAACTTCTTCTGTCAAATCAAACCACCGTGGTTTGAACTCCACTTGCTTCTCCTCCCGATGTCTCTTTTCAGACCGTTGCCTTTCTTCCAGTCTGCAAAGAAAGCCGACAGATTAGGAATGATGCTGATTGATAGACCTCTTCAGAAGCAAGTATTGATTCAAATGACTGAAATAAACGTCTAAGCACCTTGATTTCTCTGAGCCAGCCTTGCTCATATCACCCATCTCCAAGGCATAACGATCAGGTCGCAATCTTGAATCAGAAGGAAGAAGTCCTTGTGGAGCTGTCTCAAAGCTATTTATTCTGTGAGCAAAATGCGTGTACTGGAACTTATCATGCTTGGGTGCATCAGCTACTCTCCATGCCTGCGGAACACCATACTCGAGTTATCCACAGAACTGGCATGCCTTGTCAGTTGAAAAGGTTTTCATCGTTGGTGTCCTTGGAGAATTTTGGGTCAGATATGCAAAGAGAGAGCTTCAAAGAGAAAACAACAGAATTTATAAGCCTCGGTCTGCTATAAATCATGGGTTGACACTGATCGCTTTGCATTGGCACAGATGCTCTTTTCTCAAACTGTCAAAATGGACACAGCTCCACTGACCTTCAAGGAAATGAATGACAATCAGCTTAGAATTGGCAATCTGTAGTCAATGCCAGCAATTCCTCCAATTCACTTAAACATGAAATTGGTGCAAGGGTCTCTATGTAGCTAAAAATTCAAACCAGCATGAAGAACAAGGCATGCTTGCAGCTTTGACAGAAAGTCCATCACTTCTTGACAAAAGCTGCATGTACATGGAGAAGGATTTCCTTACAATGTTCACAGTTTACAAAGCATGCATATTGATCCGAATGCCATGGCACCCAAGAGCAGCAGGAATGTAGAATAAAATTGATGTGAACTCTGGACCATTGAGTTTTGGAATGCCCTGTTTTCCAACAGCATTGGTGATACACCCAGTGCACAGGAGCAAGCCCGAGAGTGAGGGAAATACCTCCTTGAGATCAGTACCAGGGAGGGGCTCGCCTTCCTCATCACAAGGCTGATAGCTCATGGATGTATTCCACTTGCCAGTGACCAATAATTTGGGTTCCTCGTCCTTGCTGTAGACATAACCATCAACCTCATAGCGCCCCTTTCTGACCACACACACAAAAGGTTCAGAAACAACAATTAACAATGGACATCTGAGGGGAGACTGAATGGACCATCCATTGTAGGAAATGGGATACAAATGTCCATGCTGAGGACGCTCTAGTTCCAAAAAGGACAGGCATTGAAAACAGAGAGAGACACTGAAATTTTACCCAAACCATCCACAAGGGTGAAAGTATAGCACTACTTTGTCCCCAGTTGTAAGATTTGTCAAAACCATGTCCCCAGGGGAGTCAACAAATGTGCGGCCAAAGATGAGGTTATGCACTTTAGTTGGAGGAGGTACCAGGTCCAATATGTCTCCTGACTTCTTTAGAACAACACGAGTTCTGTACTCCCCAACAATCATTCAGTCCCATATCAACAACAGGAGATGTAATGAAGGTCATCAATTATAGTCAGCAAAATGGTTCCACTAGGACAAGAAAAATTCTCGTTTCCATGATTAGTAAGAGGTTGACGATCTTGAATAACAGATGCAACATAACTAAAAGAATATAGGTGATGAATTTTAGGATTTCACCATCTAATGAAATAACAGCCTACATAGGAGGATTGGTCACCAGCAGGTAAAGAAAGTATTCTGTAGAGTAGTAAGAGCTACAAAACTCAAAATACAACCATTATTTTTGGAGTACAAAATGAATCAATCACACCTTCCAACAGGATATATATCCACAGAATTGCCAAGAAACTTAGTCCTGAGCTTTGAGGTCACATCATAGCTGAAGTGTGAGTTCTCTGCATGTCCTGAGCTCATTGGTGGATGGTGGCTAACCTGCCAGTCCCAATCCCCAGGTCTAGTGTGAGTATTCCAGAATTGAAAACCAAGCTTGCATTCCAGGAAAGGTCCTGAGAAACCACAAGATCCTGTGAAGTCAGGGGAGTGTTTGGGGGCTAACCTGCTCAGAAAGAAAGGTGAGACCATTGTGGTCCACCATTTCATAGGTTTCTCCAAGAATTGGGTTGAAAGGCTTCCATGGCCTTTTATATCCGTAATACACAGATAGTGCCCATGACACTGCACCAGCACCCCTGACAACCAGATGAGATCACAATTTTCCACCATAGCATAAGAGTTTCAATGACTAGTTCCATATTTTTACCCAAAATATTCAATTTTATGGGCTCCAAAACCTAGTTTGTAGCCAAGTAAGGAACAGTATGGTGCCCAAAAGCCATGAGAAACTTCTAGAGTGTACTGCCTCTGAGACCATGTACAGAAAAAAAACTCAGGAGGTTCAAAACATTCCGTGATTCCAATGTGAATATACCACCAAAGGAGTGGAGGACATGACAGTTTTTTAACAAGATTGACACAAATAATTTCTACAGAAGCAACATACACTTATCATGAACTGATGCAAAACTCACCAGCATAGACCATTTTCACATAAGGGTCCTCACACTCATCAGCCAAGTCAAGAAGATAAGAGTACTCCATCAACTGCAGACAAATATCTCACCATACGAGTTAAGGCGGACAAAAGAAAGAGGATTCATCACTAAATCTTCATAAGGACCACGCATTCTCTATACTCATGATTTAAGTCAACCAGAATAGAATTGAGAGCTGAAAATAACCTTGTAGACATAACAGCAACCGACATAGCAGGAACAATCACTGAATATGTGATACTCACACATGCCATTCATTCATTGCAACAGCAATTTGGTGAAAGTGTAACAGACCTCAGCCATTCTCTGAAGCATGGTCATTGGTTCAAAAATAATAACAGGCAGTGTCACCATTGATGTAACGTCAGAGCCGATGTATTTATGCATAATTTTCCAATAACTTTCTCGGTCCTGTTCCAAAACATATAACAATGGGAACACATGTCACCTTTCTTGATGTCAGGAGTGTAGTAGGCTGTTAGAAAAGGGATGCCAAAAAAAAAGAGTTGGTCCTCCAGAAGATGATCTTGGAGGTGAAGAAAAATTCTCTTGGCTATGCATTTGATGATGATAGATATCTGAAGCTCACCTCATGCCTGAACCTGCCTCTAGTTGCCTCTGCTTCAACATCCTCTTGCCCACCCTCTGGGTTTACTACTTCCAGACCTTCATGACCAAGTAAACTGCAACACCAAGAAGCACAGTTTTGCCAGGAAAAGCTTTAACACCATCAAAAAGCTCATACCATGACTTACCACCACAAATTACTAGTAGAAGTGTATGGACATGAAAGGGACTAACATGCATGCACATAGTAACAATTGGATGCAAGTCAGGAGTGGCAAAAGCAGATTATCAATCACTAAATGTACAATAACTAAAAAGATCAAAGCTGAAACACTGCTACTGTGAAGAAGATCCTTGTTCCCAGATCTTCTTACGCAACAAACACTTGAAGCATGGTAATTCAGCATGATGCCAAACTGTCATCCAGATTGCATTAACATCATACTAAACCAGTGAAATAGAGAAAGTACTTTTCTGTTCACAGGATTCATACTTATCAGCTAACTGGTTGGTGCAAACACGAAGAAAAAGAAATCCTTCCAGGACTGAAACTCCAATAAATTCAACATTCGGGGGGTTTTCAATGGAAAAAACTTGCGAAATACGGGATCGACTTCAGTTATTCAGCTGCTTGCGTGCACAAATAGCTTCTTCCATGGCAAATCGGAGGCCAGAGAAACCTCCAATTAAATTTAAAGAAACTCGTAGAAAACACCTCAAACTTAACAGCAAAAAAGAAGCTTACGAGCTTCTTCCAGAGATTATGAAAAAAGATCGCATTGACTGCATCAATCGAGCAAGCAAAAAAAATAAAAAATGCTTTGAACAAAGGTAGTCCCCTCATCATCATACATACCTAGTGACTTTACTATGCACGGCGGTCCCGAGATGCGAAAATCTGGACGTGATCCCAGCGAAGAAACCTCTCCCTCCCTTGATCTCAGGATGAGTCATGGCTACAAAAACCGAATCAGAGAGCAGCTACAAAAATCCCTTCGAGTCTTTCAAGAAACCTACGTTCTTCTACTGCACCAGGTACTCAATTCTCCTTCACCGGAAAAAGCTTCAGGTACTGAAGCAGCCACCAGAGGGTGTCCTTTCAGACCGTTTTGTGTCGAGATTTTTCCAGCAAATTAGCCACCGTATTTGAGAAATAGTTCCGGATTCGAAGAGGAGCTAGAAGAGAGAGAGAGAGAGAGAGAAAGAGAGAAGAGCGAAGCAGTCGAGCTCCGCCGAAAGAAAACGTGGAGAGGAGGACAAATGGTAATGACGACGAACGCAGCGCAGCACAGTACAGCACTTCTTGTGCACTTTTTTTTTTTGGTCTGAAGAGATGGCCGCCTCTCCGCCAACTGCAATTTCTTACTTTTTGAGCTGATGCTAAACTCTAGAAGCTCAATTTGTTCGAACAAACTCTCAAATTGTCAGCACAACAAAATGGGAAAGAAGAGCAATATAGAAATTTGACAATTTTTAAAAATATATATATATTGTGAAAAAAAAATTGTGGCAATTAGAAAATCAAGAAAACAACACTTAATTTCAGCCATTTTGAATTTTTTTAAAAATCCAAATTGCTAAAGTTAGTTTTTTTAAAAAATAAAAAATAAAAATTGGAATTTGCCTTGGCAGGTTCCCCTAGTTTGAAAAGTGTTAAAAAAGCTTGGGGGGGGGTTCAAGTTCTTGGTGGCTGTGGACCTGACAGAACACCCCTTTCTAGGAATCTGGCACAAGGACCAAAACTGTGGAATTAGTCTTTTTTGGTAAAGAACCAAAATTAGGAATTGGAACATTGAAAAATAAACTCTTGAATATGTACAAGTTTCTTAAGGTAGTCAGTTTCTTAAATGTTTTTTTTTTTTTTGAAAGTCAAGAAGTAGGTTAAATTATATATAATTAAACAATTGGTTTTAGTTTGTTTAAAATAAATTTTAACTTGGTGTTTAAAAAAAAATTATTTTATGGAGTTTGGCCCCCATGTTTGGAAAATCTCCTCCATATGTGGGGTTAATCCATTATATAGCACTACCCGCAACAATATCATAAAACTTTAAAACATGTGTAATTCATGAGGTGTGTAAGTGGGAAGGTTTTCTACAACTATACTCCCTTAAGAGTAGGAAGGATCTTACACCTTTTAAAGCAAGCAGAAATGGATGCGTGAGGCTAGAAGGATTCTGAAATAGTGGGGAAACACTTCTGTTTCTTTACATTAGAGAAGCATCTATTGCATGAAGCATATTGAGGTACATATATCATGAGGCTGGAGAAGAGGGTACCTCAGGTTTCCAAAGGATATGAAATAGAGCCTTCTCCTGTGCAACATTGAAGATTTCTTTGGTTAAACATAGTCAATAAGAAGCCTCACTCAAGCAGGTAAAGGTACTAGTGAAGATGCTTGTTCACTTTGGGCATCTCATACAGGTGAAGACTATATTACCCAGCACCCATCCGTTCACAAATCATTGAAAACATGTTATGTTTGGAAATTGTTCAGTGAACAGCCCTTTTGCTTTTCATTCAACTTTTACTCTTGTTGCATATGCAAAGTGCTGGTTTTTCGAGGGAGTACTGAAGTTGCTTTTGAAGTTTGGGGATACTTATATTAATTTTTAAAATGTTGATTTAAAAAAAAATTGCCTGCCAAAAACGTTGAAAGTTTTTTAAATCATTTGTCCATTGATTTTGGAAATTTTGGGGAACTCTAGACACTTGTTTATGTTGTATTTCAAGTTTATGGTTTTCTATGTTTTCATTATTTATTATCTAATGGGTATGTGAATTACATCAACTCCAATGTCAACAACTGCAACTCACTTCGATTCCTCGATGAAGTGGAATCCTTGTTGCTTGCAACAAAGAATTGTGATGAGAAAAAAAATTCATGTTGTACTTTCTTTCCTTTTTTTATAAGATTTTTTCACAAACAATGGAGATATCGGTTAAAATCATTGGAGAAGAGTCTGGGTTTGATCCTTCATTTGACCTTCGTTCCCTTTTTTTCAAATTATTTGCATAGTCAAAAAAATTTACTGAAATTACTAAAACTAATTATCAAATGTCTTCATGAATGTATCATGAATACATATTGATTGCATAGAATTTGAATAATCAATTGCAACAATGAAACTTCATAGGAGTGAAGTCATACAATTAGTGTAAGAAGTCTAAAACATGAGACTAAACTAGTTTTATCACTAAATTTATTGCAAAATCCAATTTGGGTCCTCATTGTATGCATGTTTTTTGGATAAGTTTATTAAATGCAATGTTTTATTACGATTGCCAAATATTTTTCATTTTGGCATAATATCAAGTTGAAAATTTCATAGATTGCAATTTTAATTGTTAAACTAAAATTCGAAAAATAAAATAATTAGTTGACATTTAATTCTTAAACTAGATTTAAAACTATGATATGTAAAAAGTAAAAGCAACATGGCCACAATGAACCAACACCTACTATGATACCTTCACCTTGTCAATTGAAGTTTTAAAGATGTTATATAAAACTTTTATCTGATATGTTTTTACAACACTAATAAGTCATTTTTTGAAAATCTTATTTTTAAAGTTATTTATGATGACATATTATGTTTACTTTGTCCCATTTGATTTTAAAGGACCTTGCACCATTATGAAATGTAATTATGTCCCTTGCTATTCATAACCATGCTATTGGCCTAAGCCAAGATAAATGATGAACATAGTTGAAAATAAAAATTATCCTCAACCGATGAAGAATTGTAGGAAAACGTCTATCTATGAAGGAATGTAGTTTATTTTGTATTGTACCGATGAGATCCACTGAGCCAAGATGCTTCAGATTGCATTTTCGGTCTCTTTGGAAAGCTCTCAAGGAGGAGGGGTGCATTAGCTTGGTTTCATGGTGTTTGGACTTGTGGTGCAAAAATTGTTGAATATTGAATGATTTTTTTTACTAAAAATTAAATTAAATTAAATTGTAGCTGAAATTTTTGGAGGCATTGGAATGTGCCTTTTGTGTTCTTGGAAAGATCTTGATAAAGAAGATTAAATGGAATTTATTTGGTAAGATTTGGATTCAGAATGTGAGAGATATTGATTTTCAAGTGATTTCTATTGCTGAAAAATCAAATAAATTCCAATAACCAGGTTTTGGAAGGAAAAATCAATTGAGAACGTGGTAACACTTGGGCCAATGGCACAGGCCACACTAGTTGCAAATATCAAGGACACAACAACATGTGAACACTAAACCTTGACAACCTTTTAAAAAGTTGTCCAATCACTTTGCATGGTTTAGATGAACATGACCCTAGTGAGAGGGCACTTTTAATGCAATTGGTAATGTTTGCCCATGAAATAAAAAATCACAAATTGAATGTTTGTTGCAAAATCAATCCACAAACTAGTCAACAATTGGTCGTTAGTACATTCATGCAAGTCCAAGAATGTCTTGAAGTGTTTCTCCCCATGTTTCTTTTCCAAGTCTAAATACATATTATATAATTTAGCACAGCAAATATTAACAATAATGGCAAAATCATATACATACATGTCTCAAGTTTGTGCAAACTCAATGATCACATGAATTGCTTCCAATAATGGCTTGGGCCAATTAAACCCCATCACCATTTCAATGTCACAAAGGTACCAAAGGTTTGTCTTCGTTGTTGTCACAATAATATTCAAATCATCATTCATCATCACCACTAGAATCATGTCTTTTATAAAAACCCACCTAGCAAGGGACAACATGGAGATCTACCTAGTTTCTACTTACAAAGTTGTTTGAAACCTTTGGTTTTAAGTAGTTTGGCAATAATGCACTTCACTAGATGTTTCAAGGAAAAGGAAAAACCTAATTATATGTAATTTGCAACAACCTTTCAAGCTTAACAACTAAAGGTTGAGCATAAAAAATTTGTGCAAAATTTAAGGATAATGCAATCAACCACTATGTCATGCACCACAATCAAAAAAGGCGTGGATTTAAAACTTAGTTGAATAACAACACTAATCTACAAAGCTCATGAACACCACAACCCAATTTTACCCAAAAAATAACCTTGATGTCAATTTGATCAATTGTTAAGCATTATTCCTTCAAAGACCCCAACATTAAAGTGGTGAGGTTATCATGAACATTGCCTCCACCAACCATCCTCTCAAGATTTAACAACAATGGCACCCTTTTAAACCCATTAATAACATACACACACATTACAACAAAACTTATTGTTAATTGTCATAACCTCATCACCGTTGACAATGAAACACATGGCCTTTTACATGTTAATTTTTGTAAACTTCGTGAGAATGTAATGCATGGTTTCAACCATTTACCAATTAGTGGAATTGTGTGAAATGTGCTTTCACAATGTGTTTTTCACCTTTAAGAATTTTGAGCAATTGTTGATATATGATATTGTATATAATATGTGGTAAAATGGAAAGGCCACCTCTAGAAGGATGGTTATCAATGCATTCACTATAAGTCTTTTCATTGAAGAAATCTATGACAATGATCTTTGATAGACACCCCAAGTGTCAAATGATAAATCATTATAGTTGTATAAATGAACTTGTAGGAATGGCCTTTTGGTTGCATGTGCTTTGTTGCTAAGGTTTTCTTGGTGTATGCAGTCACCAATTATGGTTGTTAAAATTTAACTAGATGATTATTTTATGGAATGAAAGATTGCAACAATTATTTTAGATTGTTGGTTAATAAATTTTTCTTCACTTACAATGTGGTCTTGCCTTGTTTTAATTATGGGTTTGATCTTGACATACTTATTGAGATTGGTCAATATGGTTGTTAAGAGTTCAACCAACTTGCAAGTTGTGTCTAACACAAAGTTGTCTACATAAACATGTCATTCCACATCATCCGAATGAATTGAGTTTATGCATGGCAACCACATTTGAAGCCTATGGTTGTTGTCCCAGACATATAACATATTTCCAAACAAAGATGACATGTTGTCATCCACATTCAAGAATGTTTCAAAATTTTCATTTTTCTACATCCAAAGCGGACTTTAGGACTCCAAGGTGATGTTTGCTTTCTCTTTAAGGTTTAGGGATTAAGGTTAGGTAGAGTCATAGATTATATATAAAGCTCTTTTAGGTGGCACCTAGATTTTTGAGGTTTTGAAGGAACATGAAGGCCTCATATTTGGGGACCTTTTTTAGGCCCCTAAGGTTTTGAAGTCCTAATGGACAAGGGGGCATATTTGGGGGTCTTGGGGTTTGGAGTTTTGTGTTTTGAGTTTTGAGGTCCTATTGAATGAAGGCCCCTATTTGGGGGTTTTCAATTTTGAGGACCTAAAGGTTTAAGGCCCCACTTGGGGATTTTTGGTTTTGAAGTCCTAAGGGAAGAGCTTGGGTCACCTCTTTCCTTAGGGTAATTTTTTTGTTATTTTATTATCCATTTTATTATCCATTGTTAAGGGGATCCTTTGGGTGGTCTTTTTTTCACCCTAGCTCATTTTCACGCCCTTCATAGTTTAGTTTGTCTTTTCTTGTCTTTTTTTGTTTCTTTTCATTACAAATGACACCCACATCATTAAGCTCACTTCAATTGTTTTTCAAGCTTTTCATCATTTATCTTCCTAATTAAATTTGGTAAGGCTTGTGGTTTAGTTTTATAAGTGTGTTGTTTGGTCTCTTTCAAGGTTGCATTTAAGGTTTTCATTTCTTTCTAATTTTTGTCCCTCTATTGGGGAAATTAGGGTTTTCAACATTCTTTTGGGATCCTTTTCTTTCACATTTTCTTTCTTCCAAGATGCTTTGAATGATGATGTTCAACACATAAATGGTCTTCATAAGTTAAGGGATTGTTAGGTGGCATTTGAAATTTTCATTCATTTTGTACATAGGCCTTATTACTTTCTTTGTTATTTCCCCCACTCCCAAATTTTCAATGCTAACTAGCTTCTTTTAATTTGACCTTCATTCACAAATTTGAGAAACTTTTAAAACTAGGTTATTTGAAATGTCCAAAAACACTAATAAAAAAATCATCTTTTGTAACTTGTCTTATGCAATTAAAAGTTTCATATGCAACTTAAAAATGTTATATGCAACTATTTTCTAGTTGCATATAACACATTTAGTTACATAAAATAAGTTGCAAAAAAAAAAAAAATTCTTTTGGTGAGGCTTCTTGAATTCGTTAGCAAGCTTCTTCCCATCTCTAGAGGTGGGATAGATCTTGGTTTTACAAAGGTTATCGCCCCAAAAGCATTCTTAGAGAGTTGGAGACTTATGACTTCAGTTATCACATCCAAATCTTTGCAGGACCATTATCCATTTTTGTTGGGGGTTATAGGGACTAACAATTCAGGTCCACTTTCATTTCAAGCTCACCTTAAGTGAGCTCATGACTTGTTACTTCCAGTAGATTAGGCTTGCATGCTTCCATTTGAATAGTTATGAGATAGAGAAGTAGATCATTTTTAGTAAAACATTTTGCAAAGTGTGCATGAACACACCAACTTGCATCCTTCCATTTGAAAGAGAGAAGTAGATCGTTTTTAGTAAAACATTTTGTAAAGTGTGCATGAACACACCATTTCCAGCGCGCATCTAAGCTTCTTATATAGCTCAATTGTCCTTTCACAAGATCCGGCAATTAGTCTACAAAGTTGCTAACTATGTGGCAGGATCTCTCTGGAGTGCTAATTACATCCAATAATGACCATAACCTAATACAGAAAAGAACCAGAATTTCTGCAGACTAGTAGGTAGGGATTTAGGATCTCCTTTCTTGATGATCTTGGACAACGGGCAACCCCTGATGGGGACTTGGCTGATTCTGCCACGTAAAAGACCTGCAATTCTAGAGAGTCTAGAGAGTAGTAGGTACCTGAATGCTACTTTACATGCACAAACGGAGGATATTGGGACACTGAGGAAATGGGAGATGTGGGGAAGTCGTAGTGTGTCGCGTGTCAGAAAGAGAAGAGCGAATCGTGTTGCTCGAGATTTGCTGCAGAAATGTCTCCATTCAAACATTTTGCAAATCGCGAAATTAAAAGTTTTTTTCTTTCAATTTTGTGATGTAGCCATACTGGCGACCATCTATAAGGCTCCTTGCACACTCTGTTGAGTCCTTGCATTCTTCGATGCATCGGATCACAAAGAAATAAATGATGGGTTTAGGGTTTTGAGTCACAACAATACAACTATCTGAAAGCTTTTCCCATTCAAGCAGAGCCTAAACACACAAGGATATTTTCTTCTTGGGAGCGACATATCTAGTTCTGTTTTCTGCTTCTGCTTTTTTTGTTTTGTTTTTGGGTTTCGGGGCTTTGGGCCTTTGCAAGCCAGAATGGCCGATCAGAAGCTGCAGCACATAAGAGATATCCATGAGCCTTTGCTAGGGAAAGATCAGCAGGAAGGAGATGAGGAGCAAGCTGTCGTAGCTGTAGAGCAGGAAACCCACAAATTACTATCTCCAAATGCTGTTGAGGAGGAGGAAAAGGAGAATCAAGGGGACAGTGGGTATCAGAAGCATTTGGAGAAGAATCAAGGA
>Ga0209208_10009738_pt1 | contig 12588 bp, 10 predicted proteins | sample S1TSphfallax_3_FD_187694 | JGI IMG/M metagenome (GOLD analysis project Ga0209208, IMG submission 187694) | Host-associated microbial communities from peat moss isolated from Minnesota, USA - S1T2_Fd - Sphagnum fallax MG (SPAdes) (version 2) | ecosystem: Host-associated > Plants > Peat moss >...
AAAAAAAAAAAAAAAAAAGAAAAAGCATTAACATAACTCAATGCAAAGCCTCGTGATCAATATATTCAAGAATTCCAATGTCATATCCAAGTGAAACAATAGAGGAAGGTGTTGAAGCCATACACCCCAAAACTTGCACCTAATATAACATATGGAAGCAACAAGGGGCTAGAAGAAAGGCTAGTGAGAAAGTTGACATGTGCAAATAATGGAAAGCTCCTAGGCCTTAGTGGAAACACAAATTTGTTAATGGCAAAGAAAAAAGTTAAGCATAATAATGAAATTTCATTGGAAAAAGAAAAATCAAATCAATTTTTTTTTAAATGTTAGACTTACTCATAATTGGAAATAAACTTTGTTCCTTCTTTTAGAGGGGGAAATCGTGATAAGGTTATGTACAAAAACATCTTCCTCCTTGAAATTCAAAAACATATAATTCATAAAGAGGTTCAAAAAGTTTAGTGAAGATTTCACTTTTAACTTCAAGTGCTTGAATATGTTGGTTGAAATCATGGCATGCCTTGATATTGTTGCCTACAATAAATTACATTGTTTAGAAAAATATATTCTATTGAATAAAATTCAAAGGGAAAAAGAGTAGGTAAGAGAAGTAAACATTAATGGATGAAGATGAATCCACAAAAAATCATTGCAATTTATAACAAGTTTCCATGAAAACCTAGAGTGTGAAAACATGAATCTCCTTGGCCACTCTAAAAGGCATCCCATTCTTCAACTTGGTCATTGAATTTTTGTTTGTCTAGTTGTATAGGACATCTTCCTCTTTCTTCAAAATATCATTGAAAGGGGGGGAAAGGGGAGGAATTTGAACATTTAAGGGTGTCTCATAATAATAATGACCATGTTCATGAAAGTCTGCAAGGATTGTGAAGATTGGTTTAAAATGGAATATAATTAAGCAATTATTGAAGGATTGAAACTTGAAGTGAAGAATACCTTAATTGAAAAATCTTCACTACTATAAAAGGCAATGAATTGATTACATCCCATTTCATCCATATGCATGATGAATAATTCTCCAAAATTGACCAAACTTCCTTGAATACTTGAAGATCATCTAAATGGAATAAGAACATAACCCCATTTTTCGTTAAAAACTTGTTGACATAAATAAAAACCAAGGAAAGATAGTTAATCAACCCACATTCCAAGCTAAAACATTGGAAGGAGGTGTTGAAGACCAAAAGAATTGGACATTAGAAGGAAAATGCCCTTTAATTTTGATTAGGCAACTTTTAATTACATTTTGTTTCCAATTGCAAATTTTTTTTTATTTTTTAAAAAACAAAATTTGTTAATTAAGTTGAGTTGTCGATTGTGGTGGTCAAAAGTTAGAAATGGTCTTCAAATGGGGGACCGCCCCTCCCTAGGTAGGGTAACATTGCTAACTCAAGTGTCACATCATCAAACATCACCCTTTCAGTTGAGAAATGTCACAACTTTACAAGTCATGCATGTGACTATTTGAGTTGACCAATGTTGTTTATAGTTGGTTGACATATTAATATGGTGCATGGATGAAATGGAGGGTACATTTGTATTTCAAGCATTACTTTGTGGGGATTACAAATCAACTTTATACCAATCCAAATATTGTGAGGGTGAACTAAACTACAAGATTATTATTTCCATGTTTGGATGGTTATTTGATCGTTACATGTTGACACAATCCAAGGACACGTACTCATGGTGGAACTTGAATGTGATAATGTTTCCCAAGCAGGCAAATGAAGATGCAACATTTCAACCTTACAACCTTGTGGAGGATTGGCTTTCCCAAACAAACCCTCCATATTCATTAAAAAAAACACACACACAAATAATTGTTTATTTCATGGACTATTTTTTTGCTCAATGATAATTGTTTCATTAGAGATAACTAAGTTGAATCAATTTTAAACCACGAAGTCCAACAACCCCATTGGACTAAAAAAAGGTTCAACAACTTTACACAAAACCTTATTTTGTGTATTGTACCAATTTTTTTTCCATGTCTTTCAATATACCACCTAACTAATCTAGTAGGTGAACTAACCTAATTTTGTAGTCCTCACCTTAAGTCATTACTCAAATATGCCTTTGTAGATTGAATCATCCACCTATCTTCTATCTAACTTGATGCATGGGCTCTTCTTTTAATATTGAGTTGTTTTGACTAATTGAGTAATACTGATTATTTTTTAGATAGCAGTATTGCACTTACCCTATTGGGAAATGTAATGGCATTTGGAACGACATTTCATGCATGGGTGAAAGCACACTAGGTCCCCCAAAAACTGTAGTCACAAAAACAAAAAAATTACATTTGATTTTTTGGGTACATGTGGAGATCACATCTTGGATTATTTTTGTTCATTTCAAATATATTGCATCAACTTTAGATTTAAACTAGTAAACTCCAACAAACATTTACAAACTTGAACATATGAAATTGTTAACATGTAAAAATATCTAGATTAACTAGTTCCATAGGCCTCCTAGTAACTAATAATTACAAGTGGTAGACTTACCATCCCTTACCCAAGGGGTGAAGATAGTGGGATTAGGTAGCCCTAGTTAGTGAGCAATTGGGGGGTAATTCACCCAATCATCTAAGAAATTTCTAAGAATGAATTAGGATAAAGAACTTATTTTCTAGAGGTCAATGTGGGCCTTGTGTGGTTTGTTAAGAAAAAGGATTAGAAAAAATGTTGGGGACTTTTATGTCATTCAAGACTTTTGTAGTGGGACATTGGAATGAAGGATTCTCATGGAGAGGTGTGTGAGGAATGGATAAAAGTGTATGTACTTTGTGTGTGATCTTAATGGAAGATAGTTGAAGGATTTGAATATCTTTTGTTGTATTTCTATTCTATTAGAAAGTGTGGAAGGTAAAGTAGTTGATATTGTACAAGTAGGAGGCTTATTTGAAATGGCCTCAAAAGCACTAAATTACCGACTGCCATAGGAGGATAGCAAGCCAATCCTTGATGGTGGAAAGCAAGGGTAAAAGACCAACAAGTAGTTGCCTGCAAACTAAAAGGTACTATAGAAGGCGATAGGCACAAGTTATGAAGGAAAACAGTTAGTTGTAGACAATATAAAGGTGAGGGGGGACCTCATGAGGTGCTACATGTGGTGGGCATAGCCATCAAGGGACCTACATGCATGGGAGAGGAAGGATAGTAATGGTAGAAGGTCTACAAACCCCACTAGCAACATCTAGGAGCATTGAAGGTACTACAAAGCTAGGGAAAGTAATTATTTTTGGGTTCTAACCATTTTTCATGTTGCCCCTCTTTATTTTCTCCCTTTACCCCCTATATTAAACTATTTATAAGAGGGTAGATTTGTTATTGGACATCATACCCTTACCTTCTTCATTCTTTTTTGTATGACTTCTTACTTACTATTTGAGTGCTTGTAGTAAAGTAAGTGAGAGTAGTTTCTTTTTGTTGAGTAATAAGGTGTTGACCTTGTCCCCTTGGTCCTAATTCTTGGAGGATGGTAATGATTGGGGGCGACAATTTCATCCCTTAACAAAAGTATATTTGAATTTTGTGTTGAAATAAATACATCACAAAGTATGAAACTTGTAAATATACTTCAAAACTAAAGCTATATATGGGTCGAGTTTTGTAATGATTTTTTTTGTGGCGAATGATATTGATATACATCAACTAAATTTAAAACCATTTATAAATTAAAGAGTTTTGGTTGAAAATCCATTCAAAAAATATGTGTTTTGCATTTCTTTAACAATAAATGCATAATACACTCTTTAAAAAAAAATCATTACATTAAGAAAAAGGAGGAAATTTTATTGGTGGGATTGTATTATTATTATTATTATTATTATTGGTTTGGTAATGTGTTATGAAGCACAAGCATGAGGCCATATGGCCATTGAAAAAATGTACATTATATATTTTATGCACATTGTTTTTATCCAATCCTTTTCATCCAACCATTGGATCAAGTTTAACTTTGATTCAAAATGAACTTTGAATTCCAAAATGTTGTCATGCACATTTAAAAGTTTTTTTTAATGTTTAGGGTTTCCAAAAGATGCCATCAACATTTTAGTTTGCTACATACCTATCATACTTTGTTATACATCATTTTTTTGGGTGAAAAGTGGTGAAAAGTGGTTCGCCCATAATGTGTTTTCACTTGTGTCCAACATATTGGCATTATAGTTTATACTTATGTATTCTTTATAGGTGTCAAGAAACATGCATTGACTTATGGTTCTTTATGTAACATAACCTTCCACCATGGGGTTTGTTGGTCAACAAATTAAAAAACTTGTTACATCTGTGAGGGAAAGACAAATGATTCATTGCCCCTAAGCAAAAGATAACAAAAATTACCATTAATCCATTATCCTCTCAATTGTAAATTGGGTTACCCCAACTATCTAGGCCATTTCAAACCTAATCACACCAAAACAAACTATTGATGTGGATAAATGCCATAGTCTAGTTCCAAAATATATTTCAACACTCCAACCTATTATAATTATTCGGTTGGATGCTGATTGGTGTCATGATTCTTGTGGTTGAAAAATGATGCCACCCATGTCATAAGACATGGTGTTAATGCTTGTTACATTGTCCACATGGAAATGGTTCCCATATGCCTTGATTTTGTTGTAGCTTATTACTATTGTGCATGGTGCAATGGACAATGCTACAACATATAGGTCATCCAATGTGGCCCTCACATGTTGATGTTGCAACATTGTCTTTATCACCCAAACAAAGGGAGGAATGCCATGCACCACGTTGGCAACCCATTCCATTTCATATTTCCCACATAACACATATTAACACATTTTTGTTGAGTTGATTTTGCCAATTAAAAGAGTTGGAAAATAGTTGGCCCTTATGTTCATAAGTTGACCACAAAAGTTCGCATGTAGTTGACATGAAATTGATACTGCAACTTTAATCAATTGTTACAATTAGAACATAGGCAATATATGAAATACAATGATGTTAATACATGTTGGGATGCAAGTTTTTAATCCTCCCATTGCTTCACCCAAGGAGCCATAACATTGCATTAGTACGCCATATCTCACATTGTTAATGTAAGATTTATTGTAATGGGTGCACTTTTAAAATCCTCCCCAACGACACCTTCCTTTTCATCCGAATCCCACACCTACCTTATTAGTGATTGGAATTGTTGCATATACTTGGTAACCAATCCAATTGTTTCTTCCATGATCTATCCAATCAAAATTGAAGCCTTAAGGCATGCCATATTCCTTACATATCCTTTCAATGCCTTGTTTATTCATTCAATGTTATACATCCACCTTGTATGTAGGCCACACATATTTGGCTCCTCCACCAAGTGAAGGACTAGGTGTGTCATTATGTCAAAAAGGTGAGTGGCATGGCCATTTCCACCACATGTTTATTACCACATCTTCTTATAAAGTATTCATAATTGTTAGATCCAATACCTTGGCACATATGCCCCTAGGGCTTATTCATAGTTGGGGTTTCAAAAAAAGGAAAAAAAGATTACGAGACTTTTACGGGGTTCCTTTTTGCAAATAACATTTACTTGAAACAAATTTAAGTGAAAAAAATTGAATAATCCAATTTAAGATTAGGTTACATTACTCAAAATGACATTTACATTGTATCCAAATTATTTTTAAATATTTTTATTAATTTAACAATACATCATTTTATCTATTGGGATACAACAATCCACTATAACTGTAATAATGTAAGATTAAAAAAATCCAAAGTTGTCCTTTGTAATCTTTTAAATACAAGTAATTCATTTTTGGTACCCCAATTGTGAATACACCCCATAAAAATATAATTATAACACATAATTGCAAAGCGGGTCAATTTATATAGTAGTCCATAAATACATAATGGAATTAATTGTTGCATAGATAAATACCAATCATGCACCTTCATGTTTGAGAACGTGTTGTTTGCAACATGTTCCAAAAGTGCACTCTAATAGTTAGTAGGCATTCGCAATGATGTCAAACAATGAATGAAAACCTACGATTTCATTAACTTTTATTACATAAAAAATTGTTGGTTTCATCCACCTATCAAGGGAATGTGGGTCTTGAAACAACCATAGGTGAAACTTTATTTATTATTCCTCTAAATATGGACTGATTGCAATGGTATCCTTTGTCCCAAAAATGGTTTGCACAACATTTTCACACAATTTTTTCCACATGCATGCCATCCAAGTAATGTTTAAATACAAGTCCATGTCCATGCATAGACCATGCCAAAATAAGGCATTATATTATGGTCAATATTACTAAGACATTTTTATTCCAATTGGGTTGGTTGTAATGTTCACTAGACTAGTCAAACTAAAAAAGGTTTCAAATGAACCTTTACTTCCTCACTGTACCAATTGAGTTCTTTACTACATTAATGCATGTGCTTACTAAAATAGTCAACAATTGTGAATACACTCACCCCAAAGTAAGGCATGTCATAAAGAATGGACTTTCGCTTCACACCATGTTCTTTGAATGGGCCACCTTGTGCCCCATGTATGAAGCCAACATCTAACCATGGTTTTGATTTACTACATTTGACATTATTTCCTTAGTTGTTAGCATAGGTGGCTACAATCCATTATCCACCTTGCCATCAAAGGTTTTTTGTTTTGAGGATGACAATATGGTTGGTTTTCTATTAGCCACTTCCTAAAATCACAATACACACACTTTGATAAAAACTTTGAATACTTAGAAATAATGTTTAGCCTACACAAAAGGGCAAATTTTGTACCCTTAATTAATACACACATCTCAAAATGAAGTTGTACCTAGGTAGTTATGAATCATCCACATGACCTTGCTCACAAGTTGAATAATTGTTCATTGGGTGTTTTGGCAAAATCATATTTGTTGGAACATTAAGTTGCCATTTTTAAAAAAGTTATTCAATGAATGGTTAAAAATACATGTCAATGTTATCAAATTTCCTTTTTTTTGACCCAAAATGAGCAATGAAATAAACATGAAATTTTATTTTATTGCCATTCACAACGATAGGTAGTACATCAACAATATAACTGGCCGCCATGTGGACCAAATACATAGTTTTTTAGAAAATGGGTCGAACCCATTTATTGATAGCCCAAACTGTATGTTCCTTGGGTCAAATGTAAAGTTAAGTCACATGTTGTCAACATGTTTCCACATATTGTAATTAACCATGTGCCTTACGAAACCATCCTTGCTTTTGTTTTCATGATGCCATACCAAAAGTTTAATATGACAAGTAAAAAATAAAATTGTTATGCCCATGGTATGATCAAAAAATGGCATAGAACCTTTGCAAGGATTTGATTACACCCCACTTGTTTGTGTTTAGGTAGGCCACACTTTGGGCATTCTTGAAGGTCAACATATACACCTTTATACAAGATGCAAACTCGTTCTACAAACATTTATGAACTTGTATTCCATGCCCATCTTTCTTGTAAAGGTTTTTGCATGATATTATTTAAATGGCAAACATTTTTTGTTGAGAAATTGAACTTGTGCAAAAGAGACATTAATTCATCCATAAATTTATCTATGTAAACATATTGAATTATACAAATGTTCATCAATGTTACTGTGGTTGACAATTTGGAACATCTGGCCTTTGGGAAAAGTGGACAACAAGGTTCATTCAATTCAAACACACTAGGAATCCAATTGCCACTACCCATATGTAGACCATCTCCCATCCCATCAATGCTTTCCACATTCCCAAGAAAAGTTTTCACACTACCCCATGGACTACATTCCCTTGTTCTTCCATTGATGGAGGTTCAAACCCTACTTTATCTACCATTGCAAATGCTTTTTGGACAAGACAAGTAACCTCCTCAAGTTGCATGGTGTTGTTGGTGTTTACACCACCATTTGTTGACCTGTTTAGGGCACCAATCTAATGCTCCAATAATGGTTTTCCATCATTATCAACATTTACTGCATCATGTGCTGATGTAATTAGGACACCAATGTCACCATCTAATAATGGGCCTCCATCATTATTAACACCTACCACATCATCATGTGTTGACACAATTGGGACACCAATGTCACCATCTAATAATGGTCCTCCATCATTATGAACACACATAGTTGATGTAGCAAAGGCATCATGGAACATGTCCCTCCACCATAAATCTTGGTTTATGCCTGCACCATTTAGACCTTATATGTATTGTGGTTTAAATGCAGACTCCAACTCAATTTTTGTTTCATCTTGGGGCCCATGGCCTATCCAAACTTGCATATTTGGATTTTGGCCATGATGAACCTTGGAGATGTTCCTACACAATTGAAATGCATTTCCTTACTAGCCCCCCTTGTAATTTGCACATGGACATATGATGCAAGTTAATCCACATTCTCATGCCTTTTGCTTCTTTCAATGCCACAATTTGTGATCTCTTCATTGATGTCTCAAAGGATCGTCTATTGGCAAACTCCCAATGTCCATATGATATTCTCTATGTTGCTCATGCAATATACTATGTTAATTGAACAATGGACTATGAAATTCCATTGTGTTAGTTGAACAATTAATTACATAAGTTGGGGGTAAAATCATGTACATATCAAGATAACAACAAATTGTGATAATTGAACAACTAGCCTTGGAAGTTAGGATAAAGTGGATAGTTTAGGATACTAACTAACCAAAATAACTTATAGACTTGACTAGATGACATGTTTTGCATGTGATCTAACGTTAGAACTAACAACAAAAAATAGGCCCACAATATATATACATACCAATGAACTCCATAGAAAACCCAATATTAATTGGCATGAATATTACAATGTGTTGTAAAAAAATATACATAAGTTACCTATTTATGACCTTATAGAAATGGCTTTTTCTTTGTTAATATCCATTACCATCACACTTTTATTATCAATGACATTAGTGGGTGAACAATGAATGGATGAATATGAATGACTAAGTGGGCTCAAAAGAGCAAGAAAGAATATTGTTGGAATATTATCATGTCACATGGATTTACATTTTGTGATGTGGCAAATTGTTCCTTGATGAAACCCACAATATTTTCCCACATTGACAAGCATTTGTGTGTGAAAACAACTATATTATTATTTGAGTCATTGTATTTATTTGTTCAAATGGTGCTTGTGATTTGCAACATTAATGTAGGAGGGTTTTGAAGAATGGAAATGTTAGATTCAATTAAAGATCTTAAATAATTGAATTTGATTACAAATGTAACAAAAAATGTTCACAATATCACCAAATCCTATTATAAAGCCAAAATGTACAACATCTTCGAAACATTCATCACAAATGAAATAATCTAGTTCTTCCAAGAATGATGGAATGTTAACATAGTAAAAAAATGAATATCTTAACCACGTAGTAGTAAATTAATTATTTTTAAATAATATTTTGAACTTGTCTATTAATTTTAACATGGTCAATTATACTTTTGTACACGTTCTCCTATGAATTGTGTAAATGAAAAAAACACAAGACAATTGATGCACATGCAATTTTATTATCATATTATTGGTTGTCACATGTTTTAACGTTCATCAATAGATGTTGAACCTTGTCCCCACTCCATGCATGTGGGATAATGAATGAACTTTTCACTATGCCCACAATACATTATGTTTTGTAGGATATGATACATGTGTTTACATTACACCCATGCCCCATGTCCATTTAAAAAAATTGTTGACAATACAACAAAATATATACATGAGCAACATAGGTAATTTCCAACTATCACATCATAAATGTTTGTGGTTAGAAAATATGTTGTAGATTTGTCCATACCTTGGTGGCTAACATCAACATGGGGGAAAAATAATCATTTATGTAAATAATTTATTGACCTTCTAGTTGTTGGTGTGCTATTGTTTTAATTTGAACACTAAAGGCTTTCTCACCTTCTTGCCACCAATAATTATAGGTCAATTACTTACATCTACAAGCCTAAAAGACTATGTGTGTAAACAATAAGCAATTTGAATTGTTTATAATAGAAGGTTGACCTTTAAATAAACTCTGATGGTTATTCTTGTGTTCAAAATTAAAAAGAAACCTGGCCTCTTCCATACATGATACTTTTTTTTGAGTCAAGTTGACACTTTGTTGAACTAGCCATGTTCAAAATTTGTGGCCTAACAACAACAAACTTTTGCATAGTCCCACCCACACAATGGTTTAAATTATTATGATAAAACCAATGTTTGTGATGTTCTAGAACTCCACTTTCAAATTGAACCCCAAAATCATAATAATATGGAGTTGGAGGACCTCACTTTTCATTTTATATTTATTAATATTTGTTGCACACTTGATACATGAATTTTTTGCATTGCAAAACATTGAATTGTGGAACTAGGTGGGCATTTATCGATATGCCACAAGCCATCCTCACACATAATACCTAACACATCTAACCCAACTTGAGAAATTATAAGTAACATATTACATGAATTGTAGAGCAACCAATGGATGTGTAGACCAATGAATGTGATTATTGACATTATTGGGTTGACTTGGGGAAAAACCACATGCGGATGAAAGAAATTAACACAATGGATTGTTTATGTGAATCATCATCTATCCCTAGAAAATAGTTAGCATTACACTTGGCTAAGTTGAACCTTTTCACCTTCTAGGTGCAAAGTCCGTGTTGTGAATGAATACCTAAAGGCATAATTTGCAATGGTTATCGCAAGTTTGGTAGGATCCTCTAACATGTGGGCCCTCCTTAATAATAATTCATTAATGTTAAGACCATGGCTAAATGGACCACCTTGTAAGTAATGTCGATCTAATGTGGATTGTTTTAAAGACCATACATAGTCGTTGCATGTTGTTGTGTACAAGGAGGTGCCACATTTCCCTAGCTACTATAACCAGACGTTATGCACAATTTCTATTAGATTGCAAGTTAACAACTTTCCATTCAATGACATTGAATTCCTACAAATGTAAGCAAAACCAAATTAACCAAAAAGTGAAACAATTTAGATGATAAAAAAAATTCATTATACATAATTTGCAAAAGAAATTATTACATGGGCCATGAGTGCAAAAATGTCCCATTGTCTAATGCCCCATTTTCTAATGAAAAAATGTTAGAAGCTAAGCTAATTGTTAAACTTGTGAGTTTTAGTTCCACACAAAGTGTTGGACAAAAGCAACCAACAACAAATTGTTGCCTATTGAATGGCTACCTCTTCTAAAGACATGGTATTTTTGTATTCATAGTATAATGCCTTGTGTTGATCTTATAACTTAAGTTTGCTTAATGGTTTGGTATGCTTATCAAATGATAAAGTCCAATGGAACAAACATGTAGGCTTTTGGTGAACCATCTTGACATTCACGACTTTAGAACCATAAATGATTCTCATAACATTCCAATTTGTTTACACATTGTTTACCATGAATCCTTTGAAGTTTGGTTTGGAAAACTCATGTTTGACCATTGTGTTGTTTAACTTTGTTCACATGATTTATTACATTTTAGTGTTTTTAGATTGCATGTTGCAAACTACAATGGTCATGACTTTGTAATAGGTTAGATCATATACTTGGCAAATTATTGTCATTTAGTTGGCAACACATTTAACATGGTCAAACATTATCCAAAAATTCTCTAAGTCTCCTCTAAGTTGCATTTGTGCAACCAAAGCTCGTTCCATTCCCAACCCTATCAACATCTTGAAGATGAAAACTTTTTGTCCAAAAAATTGCCTTGAAAAGCAACATTCTTGGATGTTATCGTAATGACTTTTAAACTCTACTTCAAGGATGTTGTTAATGTAGCCTCCTTTTGGATGATGTTTAAATGAAGCAACAAGGTTATGAACAATTGGAGAGTTCAATTCAATGAATTTATCTTGGATTTGTTCCAATTGTTTGCCCTTCAAAAGTTCCATGTTGTTGCCATTGTTGTCATTGAACAAATGTTTAGCCAATAAATATTTATTTGCCCTCAAGGAAATCATAAATGTTTTTAAACCAAACCTAATTATAAACCACATATGATTTGTACAAGTCTTTAATCAACCTTTTTTTATTTTTGGTTACAAATTTAAACCAAATATATAAAAGCAAATGATTTTTTAATTTTTATTTTCACTCTAGTTATTGATTTCCAAAATCATTTCATTGTTGAAATTTGAAGTTTAATTTCCTTTTTTTGGTTAGTAGGAAACTTGCAATTTAAATTATTAAAAACTAGTTATCATAAAATTTGGATACGTTGAATTTCAATTTTGATGAATCATGATATTCTTAAATCTTAAATTATAGTTGTTAAATGTTTTACATACCCAACACAAATATTATCAAGCTTCATTTTTAAAAAATTAATCTCAAACAATAATGTTTAAGATGAAACATGAATGTGAAAAGGTTCACTACAACTCAAAAAATATAATTGTTGCAATTTTGAAGTATGGTTGAACTTCAAAGAATCAAAGTTGCATTCTATTTTTGTTCAAATCCCAAAGAAGGCACATTGAAGATAAATGAATGATTTAAAACATGTGTGCACTGTGAA
>Ga0209208_10009739_pt1 | contig 12588 bp, 10 predicted proteins | sample S1TSphfallax_3_FD_187694 | JGI IMG/M metagenome (GOLD analysis project Ga0209208, IMG submission 187694) | Host-associated microbial communities from peat moss isolated from Minnesota, USA - S1T2_Fd - Sphagnum fallax MG (SPAdes) (version 2) | ecosystem: Host-associated > Plants > Peat moss >...
AAAATGGAAAAAAAAAAAAAAAAACACCCACATTTTGCAATTTGAAAAAACGTATTCTCTTTACAATTTTTTTTTGGCTAATTTGGTGACATTACATTATAATGATTATTTGTAAAACTTTAGGTGACGTTCCTATAGCATTTGAAATCATTCAAAATGAATAAGAAATTAAAAAAGTTATGAGGTTTGAAAGTAAGAAAAAATGAAAAAAACACATTTTGCAATTTGTAAAAACATATTTTCTTTACAAATTTTTTTTTGCTTTGCATTTCAGAAATGATTTATAAAGCTTGAAAAGGTGTCTCTATAATAGTTTAAATCACTCAAAATGAAGAAAAGATTTAATTGCAACATAGTTTTACGTTAATAACACATTTAAAATAGTTTTAAAATAGTTGTCACATGTAACTATAGTGCAACTCCTTCAAAATTCAAACATGGTTGACTACAGATGTATATATGTTATGTACAAATTATTATATAGAAGACCCATTTTCAACTCACTTACAACTATAATACAACTAATTGATTTTTTGACATGACAATCTATTTATTAATTCCTTGTATTTCCAAAGGGATAGTTGTTACTAGTTGTAATACCTAAAGGGTAGTTACACAATAATTGTATATGAATTTTTTTGAGTTATAGTTACAAGGCAATGTGGGTCTGACAAACACAATTTTTCATAGTGTGGGATTTGAAAAGAATACAATAAAAGAATAAAAGTTAAAATCTTCTCACTCTTTTTAGATAAACAAAAAGCTTCAACACAAAGGGGAATGTCAAATCTTAGTAAAACAACTTCATAAACATTCTACAAAAACAAACCTGAAGCAAAACATGAGGAAAACGACTTGCATACCAAAAGGTCAAAATATTCAAAACATACGAAAAAAATTTAAACAAAGAATTTTTACACACAACAATATGGTAGGAAAAAGATAATTTTACTTTAGAAATATTTTCTTGTATAGTCTACAAAGGAATTTTTAAAAAAATATCTTTAAGAAAGAAAGTAAAAAACGATGGAAATTGGTCTTAAATATACATAGTTTAAAATGAAAAGTAAAAATCAGTTTCAGTAATAATTTTATGATAAAGAAACTTTGGTAAATCAATTTTGGTGGGAAAGTTTTACTTTGGTAACATTTTAATTTCAATAAAATCTACTTTCAATATCATCCCCCTTTTTAATTAGGATTATGTCCTTGTAATTACATTGCCAACACTACTCTTTTATAACCATAGCCAATGTTAATTGTACCTTAACATTGAGCCCTACATCTGTTGGTGTAGCAAAAAGATTTGTTGCAGTGGAAACATGGATGATAATAGATTCTGGTTATGTCAAATCAAAGTCTCCACCTCCATTTCAATTCCAACCACTAGAATTATACCCTCGCCCTTTAGTATTGTATTGAAGAATGTCTAATCAGTTGCGCCACTAGAATGTGTTCTAACTTCTATAGGGGTAGAGGCTTGAATTAATACCAAACCTTTTGTACTACCAAAAATGTCTATACCACTGGAAAACAATTTTAATACTAAAAGTCATTTCAAGTTTGGTAGGTTACAATTTTGGTGTGATCATTAAATCCATCTCCATTTCCTCACCTTCAATTTGCTCCTCACTCCTATGCACACCAAACTCAAATGCAAATATGGATTGGGTTTGTGTTTTGTTGGAATTAAAAGGCGACATCACCAAATGTGGCATTACCTTTTGGTAGGTCACCAAACACAACTAGTACAACTCCTCATCTTCATGGTAGGATTCGAATCTTTCCCAAATGATCTCACCAACTTGCTCCTTGATAAGCTCCCACAACTCCGCTTGGCTTTTCTTACTCCTTTTTTGATAAATTAAAAGTTATGACTTCATGAAAGCATACTTCATTTTGAGGTTGTTGAATTCCTCCATTCGATTGTGGTAGAGATATAGGAGCTCAACCCTCTGCCTCAATGTCCTCATTTCTTCCTTTAAGGCATCTAACTCCTCTTGAATAATGCCCAAATTATACTTCACATCCTCTAAGCTTTGATATAGTAATCAGATTTTTTGGGTTGATTGTTATAGGTCTAATTGTTGCTTTTGCGCCTTTTCGATAAACACCTCATTCTTGCCTACTAATTGTTCTACCTTTCCCTTCGTGACATGAGCAACTTTTTTATTAACCTCAAAAAATGTTCAACAACCTTTCAATTTCCTTGTTTTTACTCAAAAATCTACTTGAACATAACCTATTGTGAATCAATGGAGCTTAACATCTTACTAATTTTGGTAAGTCGTTCATGAAGATCTGGTAGCTCATTTCTATAGTTGGAATTTTTGGTTTCCAACTCTTGAACCCTCTTCTTCATGCCTTCCAAATTATATAGTTCAGTCTATAGATGTTTATTGGTCAGAGAGTCTTGTCAATTTGCAATCTATAGGTCTTGGAACTAACCTTTCAAATCAGCCACCTCTTGCAAAACTTTCAACAACACCTTTGTTGTAATGTTTTTTTTCAATTACGGCCAACTGAAAAGCTTTTGAGATGTTGCCCATAATCTAGGCAAAATCTTTCGACTAAAATAAATGGTCCTCCAACAATTTCAATGAAGACACAATGAAGGGCCCATTATATTTTCGGTTATGGTAGGTGGAGGAAAAAGTCCACCCCATATTGAAAATGATGTATCAAGGGGGCAACAATCTAAGCTATGTGGAATGATTTTATTAAAAATAAAATCGAATGGAAATTTAATTTAGGAAACTCTCCTATTATAATTGCCTTTCCCTCTAGGCGTCGGTGTAATTGACTAAAGAGGTTTGCGAGAGTTTTGGTACCTCCAAGCATCAAATGCAAATTTGATTGAAATATTAAACCAAAAAGTTATGTGGACTTGGCATTTTCGATGATCAGTCAACTGAACTGCGCTTTCCTAGTGACGATAAGGGATTTTGAGGACAAAGTTGCCCCAAGTTCCAAGATCGCAATGCGAGTAAATGCGTGGGGTGTAATCATATTAACATGTGCCAAAAATATTTGTAACCACTGCTTAATTTTTTGAATTTTGGATTGTAAAATAATAATAATAAATAAAGTATTTTTTAATAAAATCTTATTATGTACATGTCATAAAAATTTGGAATCAATTTAATGAATGAAAAATATGTATAAGGACTTTTAACCTCTTGCAACCATTGCTTAAAAGCTGCATAAAAATAGTTTTGACATTAGAAACACAATTTGAAAATAAATTTTAATGACATATTTTGGATATTTTTTAATACACACCTTCACGCAATAATATTAAACTTTTTTAAAGATTTAAAATATTTTTTGTAAGACATATTAAAAAGATTATAAGAATATTTTAAAAATAAAGTAGTGGTCCAAGGGGGCACATATGGTTCATAATAGTGTGGTTGGACCCAATGGGGAAAATTTCTAATAGCTTTGAGGTTTTCGGGTGGAAATTCGTCCCACCAATTTCCTTAATGTCCCCCAATTTTTTATTGAGATCAATGGGTCCATGCTAGAAACACGTTCCTGAAATTTTGTTGCCTCATGTAGCCTAAGCTTCTAGGGCTAGTTTGGTAATTCTTTCATACTCCTCTTCCAAATTTGGTATAATGAAGGTCGGATCTACCGAAATCCCATTTTGTAGTAGGATGTCCACAATATGGGTAGCATTGAATTCGATGTTGTCCCTACTCACTTTGGGTTTTATTAGTTTAGACAAATCCTACAACTTGTTGTAGAGGTTGTTGAAGACCACGGTAAACCAATTTACCTTAATCCATTGCTTGGCCAAAACTATGAAGCTCATTAATTTTTTAGTTACATAGGTAAATCGGTTGACCCTTCAACCATATTACCTAAAGTAATGTCAATAATTTGGCTACATACATTCCCTTAAGAAAGGAAACCTACCATCCTTTTCCATCAACAAGTGTTTCTGGTGAAGCAATTTTTCGATAGATGGTTAGTTTTCTTTCCCTTTATCTTTCCTTATTCTTCTATTTGGTTGACTTGCCTGATGGCTCAGCAATTTTAATTTTCAGTAGGTTTAGCATCTTGGCCATTTTCTTTTCAGTTATGAAAACCAAAACTCTTTGCACAACCAATTTGATGATTTATAGATTAAATTGAATGATGGCTTACATAAATTCTTTCACTTATGGTTAAATTGAACTTAACTGAACACTAAGCAAACAAAAAATGTCGACATGTTTGGCCCACTCAACATCCCTTCCAAGGATCCATCACTTGAACTTGTCCATTTCCAAAAAACTAATCTTTCTTTTATCGAAAAGAATTACTACCATTTTCTTTTTCTTTTTTTCCCCATAATCTATTTTTAGTGCTAATTGGTTGCCACCTAACTTTATGCTTTCCCTCCTCTTCACTTTCTTTGCCATTTCCTTGCTTATGTTTCCTTTCAGCTTCACCAACAAAAAATTGGTACAATTTTTTGCAACATAACAATACTAGTAAAAAAAAGGAGAAATGAATGAATAGTGCCTATTTTTTTATTGAAGTTTGGGTGCCTAAACTCGAAGTGAGTTGCAAAAACCATTTCATAAATATGGATGAACTATTTTTGTCCTTTTGACATTGTTTTGTCAATTTGCATGAAAACACACTATGATTATACCAACACCTTCTATAGAGTCTAACACTAGCGATTTGTGATGGAATCTTCCTTTGTGGATTCCACATTGGAATTAGTCCATATCAATTCCAAACCAAAAAAATTCAAAAACTACCTGAAGGGTGGAATCTTCTAACGAATATCCAAACTAAAATTATTCATGGTTGAATCCAAGTTGGAATTTGTTGTTGAACCAAAATTTCCAATTGCTTCATCAAAATGGTATTGTTTGGTGGAACTCCAACTTTTTTGTTGGTCTTTATCAAAAATCAATGGACCAAAAATTATTTTAGTTCAATAGTTTTGTGTTTTGGTTTGTTGATGCTAGCAACCAAAATTTTTCGATTAACTATGGTTTTTGGTGTAGTTTGATTTTGAATAAAAACCTTCCTAAAAATTTTCTTGTGAGTCCTCTTTGTGCTCTCCTCCCCCTTCAATGGTGGCTTCTAGTCCTCTAGGAGCTTTCTCCAAGTATCAATAGGCTTTGAGCTTGTTGATGTTCACCAAAATGGGATTTGGTTCGAATTTGTAAATGTTGACAAGTAGTGTAATATGTTGGGGAGACATTATTGTATTTTATACAAGCCAAACCATTGTTTTAAAAACTTTCCAATGTGTTCTTTTATGCCCTATGGAAACCAAAAGCCTATGTTCCCCATAGAGAAAGTCTTAATCTTGTGGTTTTGTTGAGCCCATAACACCGTGTTCCATTGCCTTGTACTTGTTTCATCTGTTGCCTCATGGGGGGTTTCATCAAAGTGCTCCAATTTTGCCATGCGACTAATTAGAATATGGGTAGGGGAAAACTTTTGGTTGAGATGTAAATTGCTCATGGGCAACAAATATTCTATTGGCATCATAGGGTAAAGGCCATGAACCAATTGAAATGATGTGTGCCCGGTGGTTACCTTGAATGTTATGCGATAAACATACAAAATCATGTGTAGGTGTTCATCCCAATTAGTGCAATTCTCATTCACCAGCTTAATAAGCAATGAACCAATGACTTTGTTGGTGGATTCTACTTGTCCATTACCTTGTGGGTAATAAGTGGTTGAAATCATATGTCATAACAAAAAATGGTTTATAAGAATCTTAATGACATCATTGATAAAGTGAATGCTTTCATCATTTACTAAAGTAAATGGACAATTGAACCTTATGAGAATGAACTCATAGATGAATTTTGTTGTCATGGCCAATGTATTGGTGTGTAGTGCTTTTGCTTCCACCCACTTGGTGGTGTAATTAATTGTTACCAAAATGTAATTGTTTCCAGTATACATAATGGGTTTGATTATGTCAACAAAATTTAGTCCCCACTTCATGAACAATTTTAATGGCAATGAAGTTACTAATTTCGCTATGTTATTCTATATTAAATTCCCCATTTGTTGACAATTATCACAAGTTTGGCAATATTGGACAACATCCTTGTGCATCGTGGGCCACCAATATTTTGCATCCAAGATCTTGCAAAGTGTGATTTCAAATGAAAAATGCCCACCACCAACTCCCTCATGCATTTCTTGTCACACTATGGGTATTTATGAGTCCTTAAGGCAACACCTCAAAGCTTGGTTTTAAACTTGACGGTATAATTTTCCTTATACCAAAGAAAATTGTAAAGTTCTCAAGGCTAGATTTTTCTTTTACTTTTCAAACATTGCACAAGTTAGGTTTTTAATGGATCGTAGGGAGCCTTCAAATGAAGAGGAAGACTATTTCAAAGAAAAACATAACCTTAGGATGCCATGAATCGTTATTATTAAAAAAACCATACCATGAACGAAAGGGTAGACCATCCCCAATTAAAGATGCTTGTAGATTACCTACTAATAGATGGGGTGTTCCAATCAACAACAATGGTGGTGGACATTTCAACAAACATCAATAATGGGCCTCCTAGAGGTAGTCTTCCAAAAGGTGACGGTAGTGGTCTTTCTAGGAAGTGGTGGTAATGGCCTTCCAGGAGGTGGCAATAGTGGACATTCGAAAGACCAAAAACCAAGACCATACATCGCAAGACTAGTAAGGCCATGGATAGGGTCTACTTGGAATTTGTGGTACCCTTCATGGTATTTTGTCCAACCCCCTATAACACCAAATCTTCCACCAATTAGGAAATCAATACCATACCCCATCTACATTGCAAGAACGAATCTCAATGCACATGTATAAATTTTTTGCAAGGCCATTCATGCTAATGGAGAAAATAATGATGCTGATATCATCAATCCATTTTGTTTTACATTTCATGATGCCATATATGAATGGGAAAAGAATCCTATGAGAGCCCATATAGTTTGTAGATTTGAGGAACATGAGGTTGCATTCTATAAACGTTACATCTTATTGGATGGGGGATCCAACATGAACATCATGATGGAGGAACTACAAAAACATTTAAGATTTCCTAGTCCTAAACTAGCACCATATACACACTAGATGGCAGATCAAACCATCATTAAACTAGTTAGATTCATCAAGGATCCACACCCATGGGATTCCTTACATTATGTCGTTCACGATAATGAAAAATAATGTTTTGGATTCTAGTTATTCCATGTTGTTAGGTCGATACAACTAGATTGCAACTACATAGATAAGTTACAACATACATGATTTTCTCATAATGATATTTAGTTTAATGTTGGAAGCTAAACAAATTAATCCAAGTGCCACATTAGAATCCTCTTCCATTTAGGTCTAAAAAGATTGTGCATTTATGGTTTTTCTCTCAATTTCAAATCCATGGAAATGGCAGAATGAAAGGCATCATTTAACAACCAATGTCCATTAAATTGGTTTTAAATACAAGTAATTACAACAAGGGAGAGACAATCAACAATAATTTGACAAATATGCCATGTAAAAAGGAGTGGAACTTTAGTTGTCATCTTCATTAACTTTGTTTATTATAACAAAACATTATAACATTCTTAAACTATAGAACCTTTTGAAAAATAATGTTTTTGTTGGCAAACCTGCAAAAAAAACAACAAATGATCAATATGTACATTGTAGTAAAATCTTAACAAAAATAATAATAACAAGGAATATTAATTTTTTGACGATAACCTTGTTTTTAACTAGAATGTTTTTTTTAAAAAGAATATTCAAATTTGCACAAGCCTTATTTCATTCTTGTTTGCCCTTCCTTAACTTTTTTGACCAATTTATGCATTTATATATGTCAGATTGGGTAGTTTTGACAAATACATATTTAAAACCCTTACAAACTTTTTCATTAGTTAAAGCATATTGACAAGCCGTAGAGAATGCAAGGCCAAAATCAGTACCTTGGAAACTGTCTTCCAAACCTAAAATATCACAACTTACAATTAACTTTAAGGATATAGTCATAGAATTTAAGTTAAATCCTTCATCTTTAACATAAACAATGATTTTTTTCTTCTCAAGTCATATTTGTTTAATAACTTAGTTAAGTATTTGGCTAATGCATGCTTAAAGGCATCAAATGTTTCAAAAAGCCCAATTGTAATATGTTTAATGATCAATCAACTCCTAAGAAATAAATAATAAAAGACAAAAATGTCATAAGCCCCTTTTGACATCCACAAATCAAAACTTGCTATTATAAAATAAGAATATGTTAAAGTTGGTAAAATATACAATTGTTTAGTTTTTTCCACCAATTCTAACAAAAAAAATCAAAAACAATTTAAAAAAAAACAAAACAACCCTTAGACACTAATGCAGACTAAATTTCTTCAACCATTGACTTTCAACAAGAAGCATTAGCAAATGGTTTTCAACAATTAAAAGAGGTAAATTTTCTAAAAAATTTTCTACTACACATCATCTTTCTTATAAAAATCTTTGGTAGTAAAGAAGTTGGAGATAGTGGTTCCATTTACATGGGGTCTTTTTTTTCCAGGTTGTTTTTTTACATGTTTTAATTAACTACTTGTTTTTTTTTCAAATATTTTCACAATCATACAACAATCTACATAAACATGTTTTTTAATGTAATAATTCCATTTGCATTGTTATACAATATCAAACCTTTCTTTACTTGTGTTTTGACATTTATTATTAAAATTAGACTTGCATAACAAAGAATGCATATGATCAATTGAGAACAATTAACATCCATTAGTTTATTGTCATTTACATAGTAAAATGACTAACATAGTGCATTTCTACTATCATGTTTCCACTTGCTTATTTGAAGATGCAAATTTTTCAAGTTTTCCTTAATATTTTTCTTCCCCCCATCTACATAAACATTTTATTATGTTTGTAAACTTGGTTGAACTTAAATTCTTCTTCCATTATCTCCTTTTCCATTATAATATATTTCATCACTATTATTTATTCTACATTCATTTTGGGATGACTCTTCCATTATCAATTGGAAAATGAAATTCTACCAAATGAATGGGAAAAAAAACCAAACAATAATATGCAAACCTTTAGGCTACTAGTAAGTAAATTCACAAGAACATTTATAATTTATAAGAGCATATATAAAGGCATTTACAAAAATGAAATGCAATGTAAGGTTAATATGCAAGTTTAGAATGTTACAATTGAGTTTATGAAAAGAATAATCCTACAACTAAAAAATGGGAAAAAAAAATCAAAAGTTGAAACAAAAAACTAGGTTAAATAAAGCCTGAAACATCAACAAAGAAAAAACATGCAAAATGAAAACAAAGCAACAAAACTTTTGAATGAAGAAAAAAAACCTACTTTAATTTCAAAGATGACACATGACACTTCATGCCCCAATATCCATAAGGGCAATGCATTATAACAAACAATAACATTGCAAGGTGAGGGATGATAGACCACAACAAAAAAATAGCAACAACACACAGCAAGGGCGATGAACCACAACAAACAACAACAATGCAAGGCAAGAGTTGTCACACCATAATAAATAGTTTCAGTGCAAGGTAAAGGACAACAAACCGTAACAAATAATAATAATGTAAGGTGAGAACGATATGCCACAACAAGTAGTAACAACACAGGGTGAGGGATGATGGACCACAACAAATATTAGTAGTGCAAGGTGAAAACGACATATCACAATAAGTAATAGTAGCGCAAGGTGAAGGCGATGCATCACAATAAGTAATAGTAGTGCAAGGGGAAGGCAACGCATCACAATAAGTAATAATAGTGCAAAGCGAAGGCAACACATCATAACAAGCAACAATGCAAGGTGAAAGATGATGGACTATAACAAATGATAACGCAAGGCAAAGGCAATGCATCATAATAAACAACAGTAACACAAGGCAAAGAACAATGCACCATGCCAAGTAGCAATAGCGCAAGGTGAGGATCAATGTAGCAAAGCAAGCAGCAACAATGATGATGGCAAGGAGTAAATGCAAAACAAAAAGAAGAATAAGAAACAAAACACATGAGCAAAAACACTAAAAAAACACACTTTAATCAAACAAAAAACCCTCTTAGCTTTTACATTATTCTCCTTTCGTAATTTCCCCTAGTCAAGGTGCTGTCCTAAACCCTAAAACTTCTAACCCTAAACCTAATTCCAATGCACCTCCCAAACCTTGAGAATCAGATTCAAATTTTCATATGAAAACCCATCCGGTTCTCTCTTTTTTTTCCTGTAATTTTCGATTCCAGTTCTCCTAGTCAGTTTTCACATGGGTGAGAACCTTAAAACTGGGTTTCAGCCCAATTTTCACCCAAAATGAGAATAGTTGGTTCTCAATGTGAGAACCAGGCTGAGAACCGACTTGAGAACCAGGTCACCCAGTCAGAACTGCCCAACACTGCTGTATATATATACCTGTGTGGGGCAAGTCTCTGATTAGGTAATAACCGCCGGTTCCAGGTATTTGAGAAAAAATCAGAATGAACAAACCGCTGGTTTCAGTTTCAAAACAAATTTAAATGAGAATTAAAGAATGCCAGGCTCCAGGCATTTGAAAGAATCAGGGATGAAAGAACTGCTGGTTTCAGCTATTGAAAAATCCTCAAAGAACCGACTGGTCTCCTGAATGAACCAGCAAAGAACCGGCAGTTTTCTGGGTGGTTATTTGACTTTAATGCTTTTTTTGAAAACCACGGTTATAGACAACAACACAATGAACGGGTGAGGGTGAGACCATTCCGCAACATTAAAGGTCTGGGGTGGCAGATTCAACGCTTTACAAACAAATTCATGTTCAACAAAGATTTTTGTCACTACGACAAGTGTATGACCATCGTAGGAAGATTACGTAGGAAGATTATGTCATATGAGGTGATGAAGAAAATGACATAATCTGCTACCCCAGACTTTAATGCATAAGTGACGCAGTGTAATGGGTGCTGGTTCACTCTGGCCATAAAAAAGTTTCTGGCTATTATTATACAAAGTTCACAAATGCTCAAAGTGTTGACACCATCAATTTCACCGAAATGTAGCAAGTCATTTGTAGTTTCCTTTTTTAGCATAAAAGTTAAATGGACCAATAAATCTGGGGATCCAAATTATTAATTTTTTGAAGCTTCGAAAGTAGGTATTTGAAGGTAAGATGACAAAGTTCATCATTGCTTATGTAGCCTTGCGGTCGGATGTAGTGTCAATTTATGATCAAACATCATATGTGTTGTGGCATATACGTCCATCCTTAGACAAGTGGAAACTCCTTAGAATTTTTTTTTATATGTCTTGTTGGCTCACGCTTTTATCCCTTAGAGCATCTCCAGCTGTGCTTAGTCTGCGATCCTGCATAGTAAAATTGGATGAAGAAAAGCAAAAATATGCCTGTTTTGGCTCAGCATAATTGACCAATCTGCCATTGGGTGGTAAAAGGCACACCAACGCTTTGCACCTGCCAAAAAGAGAGTAATAAATATGATTTGACTGGTGGTCAGTGGCGATCATAATGTTTGGTCCAAGTGGTTTGCTATTAGTTGTCCTGCACCTATTTGTTGTTTCAGTTTTAAGGGTGGGGTTGCGAAGAAGTAAATAACTAAACTTGGATGTGGACAGTATCTGTCCTGGGTCACATACTGAGCACCGCTGGAGATGCTGTGACAAGATTTTACTCACTTGAATGTTGAGTGTGTACTCAACATTGAGCATCACAAGCCGAGCGTGCCACAATTCCCACCTACGCACCTCACCCTACCAAGCTCCTTTTGTACTTGAGCTGCTCCTAACCCATTCCAAAAGGATATTGGCTTAGGAAAGGCTGCTTTTGCCATTGACCACTCAGATATTGACACGTGTTACAGAGCCAATCATTTTTAAAAAATGCATAATCAAGCTAATTATCACATAACGAGTGAGTAAACCCATTTACAATGTAAATGAACGTGGGTGAGTGAGTGACTGTGTGAGAGAGAGAACTCACCTCGCTTCCGCCCTTCCGTCCAATCACACGTCGGACGAACGGACGGACAGACGGACACACACGATTTAGTGCAGAAACCCTAAACCCAGACACACCCCCATTTACACATGTAAATGAACGTGGGTGAGTGAGTGACTGTGTGTCTTGAGTGTGTTTGTGTGTGAGTGAGAGAGAACTCACCTCCTCATTTGTGTTTATGAGTGAGAGAGAGAACTCACCTCGCTTCCGCCCTTCCGTCCAATCACACGTCGGACGAACGGACGGACAGACGGACACACACGATTTAGTGCAGAAACCCTAAACCCAGACACACCCAAGAGGATACCCATTACACTGAGTGATACCCTGACATTGAGGGATACCCTGACACTGAGTGATACCCATTACACTGAGTGATACCCATTACGGACACACCCAAGAGGATACCCATTACACTGAGTGATACCCATTACGGACACACCCAAGAGGATACCCATTACACTGAGTGATACCGATACCCTGAGTTCTCAGAACCCACCCAAGAGTTCACCCATTACACTGAGGGACCCTGTTTTCCTCACAAACAGACCGGACACTGAGTGATACCCATGACAC
>Ga0209208_10009740_pt1 | contig 12588 bp, 12 predicted proteins | sample S1TSphfallax_3_FD_187694 | JGI IMG/M metagenome (GOLD analysis project Ga0209208, IMG submission 187694) | Host-associated microbial communities from peat moss isolated from Minnesota, USA - S1T2_Fd - Sphagnum fallax MG (SPAdes) (version 2) | ecosystem: Host-associated > Plants > Peat moss >...
ACTATTTGTATGATTCAAGGTATCATGCCAAATCTTATTTACACAATGTTAATTTGCTTCTATTACAGACTCCACACATGTTTTAAATTGTTTCACCTTAACATGCTTTCATCCACATCTCAATTGTTCAAAATGATTTGGATTTACCTTTAAAGCAATGTTTTGAAGCATTGTTTAATGTATACAAGGCCCCATGTTGTGAGAATGCAACTTTTTGACTTTTAACACCCTCGTTGTTTGGAAACAATAACCATATCACTCCATCATTTGATATAAAAAACAACTTTTCCTTCGTCAAAATAGTCCAATCAATAGAATTGAATACCATCATAGAAGCACAACAATCCAAGCCTATTAACTTGGTGCTAATTTAAACCATATTATGAACTTTGCAAAAGCTTTTACTTATCACATGTCCTCCATCTCCGAAAAAACCTAACAAAAGCAAATATAAACAAGACATTTTTTTAAAAAACAAAGCAAGGTAGAGACAAATGACCCTATTGACAAGCACAAACAAAAACACTCATAAAGAGAGGACATACTTTAAGAAACAAACACAATGGGCCTTTGTTGTGCTCAACCACTAAAAACGCAATGAATAAGGAAAGCAACAAAACATAGAAGATTCAAATGCAAAAAACACACAACAAACAAATCATAATGGAACCAAAAAATGAGACATTTATTTGATGACAATGGAACCATCAAATAAGAAACACAACAGAATGGAATTAAGAGAATTCGAAGCAATAAAATAATTACAATGGAATCATTGAGCAACATCCACAATGTGATGGAGCAAAAAGATTAAACACCAAAATGATGGTGATGGAGCTTGAACATCAAACATAATGCAATGGAACAAATAAATGAACCACAAAATGTCGAAAATGAAATCATTGAACATCAAACACATGGTTGTAATGACAAGGCATCAAAGTGACGAGTAAATCTAGCTAGCAAAGTGAGCAAAATGAGCAGATTGACAAAGTAGCAAAATGATAGGAATAAAGCTATCAGGTAAGAAAAAGGAACATGAAGGTGACATCCCTAACCCCTAAGCCTTAGAGAAGAATTGAAATTGGGATTTTGCGGGAATCGTAATTTAGTTCTATATCAAAACCCTAATTGACCACCTTTTCCATAATTGGAACTAACATACCAATTCTGGTTCTCCCCTTTCCCAACTTTGAACTGGGGTTAAGTTCCCTACCCTTGTAGTTTAGTAGTTCTAACATTTGGGTTCGGTTTTGGTTTGGGTCCTTAGAACAAAAAGCAATGGTTCTTACTTGTTGAAGTTGGTACCCACCCCACACTTGTTATTCCTGTTACACCACATTGAGGTTCTACCAACATTGAGGTTCATGAAAACGTTCACTTTGTGCTTTATGTTGGTTTAAGCCTAGGGCCAGGGAACATTCCCAAAATTAAGGGCCAGACCTGCCTACCACCATGTAGTAGGACTCTTAGTTTGGGTATGCCCCACCCTAGGGGTTTACCTTACACTTATAGGTTCCATTGGTACCGCGGTTATATACCATAACCAATTCTTTGAATATTTTGAAAACTGACAGGCATGTGGGTATATACCCAGGTTGATAACCGATGGCATCTGCCCCTCATTCCAAGAACCGCCCAACACCAATACTAACCATACCAATGTATCTACATACCTAGTACGCACCAAGTGCCTTACCTCCTTACCTGCCTACACAGGAACCTCTACATTCCCTACCTACTTACCAATGATACTTACCCACTTACCTGGGTACTTACCGAGGTACCAGGTAAGGTCAGATGGAACTAGGAGGGTTTACAGGGTAGGTTACCATGGGTATCGGTGTTTTTGTTCATCCACAACTGAATCAAAACAGGTTTCCCAATGGATGGTGCACTGGTGGGATAAAGAGAGACATTTGGGCTTCGAGATGAATGTGCCTTCTATACAGCACAAAAATGTCACCTAAAATCAATCCACATGCAGAATGTTAGTTTCCCTGTTGAATAGGCAGCCATGATGATCACCCTGGAAAAACCACACATAAATATGGGTTTCTACTATTGGGAAACTGACTTTCAGCACTTGAGTTTGAACGGAAAAGACTGAGATAGCAATTTTACACAGTTATTTGGCTCCATCATGTGTTCTTGATGGGCGTGGAGTACCCTAAATAGGAGAGGATGTCACTCCTGGAGATGCACTGCAAATGAGTAAAACTCGGGGCCATCCATTCTTAGCATTGTAATGTTGTAACCAATGGTAGTACCTGGGAGTAATCTTCCTTGATCAGTGCATACAGGAATGCCCCAATGTTGTACATACAGAATTGCTGAGACCTTGTATGGCACCTTCTGGTTTGTTTGATTGCTTTCAAAAATGTTGACCAGAAATGACACACATACTAAATCATGAGCTTAGAGTGACTGGTGCTTGCTTCTCCTCAGTCTCAACCTTCTGCTCCATTTCAACCTTCTTCTCAGTTTCTACTTCCTGCTCAGTCTCAATCTCCTGTTTCACTTGAGAAACCTTGGACCCTGCTTTGGAAACAATCCCAGTTTCCATATTAAGTGGAAGACCTGAAACCTCCTTTAATGGCTTCCATCTGAATTTTCGCCTACCCACCACAAACACATGCACTTATGAGCAACTGCAGAAGATTATAACTCTATGTTCTGAAGCTGAATTATCTCAAAACCAGATGTTGGCAATGGCCATGCCAGATGCAGTATATCTGTAGCATTCAGACACTTTGCAGCAATCAGAAGCAAATGGGAACCGTGTGGGAAGAAAGGGAGCCACATACCAACTGCCACATTCTGCAATCACCTTGACATTGGGCCTCAATGCTGGCAACAGTGCCAAAAACTGTAGCTCTGTCTTCGAAAGCACCTGCAACAATTTCTTTACTTTAGTTCACTTTGACTCTAACAGTCACTCAGGCATATCGACAGTTCGCCACCACAAAATTGGTTGCATAGTGCCCCATTACCAAGCATTACACAATAAAGGGGCTGTCATGCAAACAGTTGAGGACAAGCCATTATGACTGAGATTGAGTCTGAATTGTATCTGTGCTAGTCAGAAGCATCCTTGAGATCCAACATGAGGAGCCCAGTGCACTAGTCAAATTAAGATGACAATAATTCAAAATTGCAAGACCTAGTACCAGGAAACTGTACCTGTGCTTCAATAATCCAGAGAATAAGGCCCTTCGAGTTTTTGGGTAGCACAGAAAGCCGGTAGTCAACCTCTGGAGGAAAATACCAGCGTGCCACTGCTTGCTTCCCAAGGTGAGCCTGCATTGTTCCAACAACCTCCATTACCAGGGCTAGAAACCTCTCTAATGCTTTTTGAACCTCTATTCTGTGGAAAAGATTAGGGGAGAGTACAAGCAACAAAGGACAATTAATAGTGATAAGTTTCGTCACAAAAAGATGCACTCATCTTACAAGTTTACTTATCAGTGCCCAGGCTTAAAGTGGCAACTATTCCAACTTTTTATAGTGCAATGGTTAGAGACAGAGAAAGAGTATATGATACCGGACGAACAGCATGGACTTTGGTGAGGTATGCCTCAGGATCACCCAACCCACGGGCAGACATGTTCAGGAAATTGTATCCCTCAGCCTTGAGACTTGTGGCATACCGACCTTCATATCCTCCCTCTGGAGGTGCGTACACTGCTATGGATCCATAGGTTTCAACATCTGCAACCCACTTTCCAAGGTCGAAACCCAGTAAATCACCTCCCACAAAGTCTCCTAAGCCTCTGCATACTACATCTCTTCTTGTCCTCTGAAGAACTGAGCCTAAACATCCAACTGCTGGTTGTTCGAGTCTACTGATTCCACACAAGTGTTTTGTTTCCCTTGATGAAGATGTGAGGGGGGGGCCTGTTCCTTTTGAGAGGCAAAGCATGGTTGATATTTCCTTCAAATGAGACAAGGATTGGCCTTTTTGAGACAAAATTATGAAATTTCCTGATGGTGAAGCCTGCAACACAGCATCCCTAGACCAAGTGAGTTTTCACTTCTAATACTGTCTCTCCCCTACAAGAATTCCACACTAGAGCATCTCCAGCAGTGCTCAGTATGTAACCCTGCAAAACATATTTCTCACATCCAAGTTTTAGTTACTTACTCTCTTTTTTCAACCCCACCCCTAAAATTGAAACTGGGACTGCAAATAGGTGGGAGACTACTAACAGCAACCCACCTGGACCAATCAAACTATCTAGCCAATGAGAAACAGAGAGCAGCCAGTAGATACGATTTGACTGTATTCATTAGACTGTTCCAGGGCTCCTCAAGATGTGAATTTCTCCAGGGTCATAGCAGCCTTCAGTGGATCCCCTGGATTTGACTTCCTGCACCTCATCCAAGATTCTGCATCTCATCCAAGATTTCCAGTGCAGGGAAACATTCTGAGTGCCGGTGGAGATGCTCTTACACTCCATGCGCTTCTGTGTTCCACGGCTGCAGCCCTAACAATAAAAGAAATGTACGGGGGGCGTGTGACAAGAAGATTGCGACCTAGCCGAGCCGCCTATCCAGAAGAATGCAGGACATCGTCGCCGCCGTGCAAAGTGACGAAACAAATTCCCAGCGACAAACAAACGGAGTGGGGAGGCAAAAAAAAAAAAAAAAAACGAAGAAAAAGAAATTGCAACAACTACAAAAAAAAAACATAGTTTATGCTGAGCAATTTTGAGGCGGAGAAAGAAAGAACAAGACCTGGAGTAAAGAACCAGCGGCAGCTCCTCGTCTGTTGGAAGAAGAAGAAGAAGAAGAAGAAGCAAACAAGCGCACATCGACGCCATGATGATAACAGGCTGCAGAATTGCTGAAAGCGGTGAGATGCGCACTCTGACTACTGTTGTTGGCACCGTTATTGTCTAGCAGCAGAGCAACAGGAGAATTGGTAGAATTGCACACAGGAATGTGCACACAGCACAGCTGCAGCAATGCCATCGCCCTTCCCCCTCCCCTCTCCGCGCACACTCTCTTGGTTTCGAAAGAGATAACCAACACGTCCTTGTGTGGTTCTCTCTCTCGCTCTCCCTCTGAGGCGTGCTTTAGGGTAAGGCCGCCTACAACCGCACAATCACCAATAAGCGATCCATTTATCCATCCATCCATCCATCTATCCATCCATCGGATTTGAGTATTGCAATTAGATTTCATCGACTTGCTCTTTGCACCAATTTGGATGACGTTTTTTTTTGGTGAAAGTACAATGGAATGGTCAAGCCATTCTGTTGGGTAAGGTGCCAAGCGAGCCCGTTCATCCATCCATCCATTTATTTTGAGTATTGCCTTTAGATTAGACTAGTGGGTACCCATGACCTTCGGCCATTGGGAAGTCCCCCCAATTCTTTAAACCGAAAAGGTCCATGGACTAAAGTAAAAACAATAAAAACAAAAAACATGACCATAGATGTCTAGGGCTTGGAAAATCAAAGGTGACAAGTTCTTGAGAATTTGAAATTTGTCCTTTCATTAATTAAAATTCCCTGCCCGTGCCGGGCCCCCCCGCCCGGTCCTTTCTCGTGCGTCTCCCCCATGCTGGCCCCCCTTGCCCCCAGGGCCAACAGTTACATTTTCATCAGTGTCTGTTTGCTTAGTAGAAAGTAACTTAAGTAAATTAGATAAAAGAAGGTAACTTCGAAAATGTAATAACAAACAGACAAACATTGTAACTACGGCCTACCTACCTACCAAATGTTAGGCCGGTTCTGCCAGTGAATTAAAATGCAGAATTGTCGTGTTAGACAGACAGATGCACGCACGCACGAATGTAGTGAATTTATATATAAGATTTCGTCAACTTGCTCTTTGGGCCAATGTGGATGGATGCCTTTCATTCTCATTCTATGGAATGGTCAAGCCCTTGCTCATTACGCTGTGTAAAGTGCCAGGTGAGCTTGTTGTGTTAAGGGTGAGCCAGGTGGTCCACCTCACATAATGAGCAAGGGCAAGACGATTCCATGACATTATGGTCTGGTGTGGCAGAATTCAATGATTTAAAAGAAAATTCTAACACTTATGGATGGGGTTTTGTAGTAGTGTTCTGGGGCAGTGAGTGAATATTTATATAATTTATATTCTTTTTTTTTTTAGCGGTGTGGAATTTTCGGCCCATTCCACCTTGGAATGTGTTGAGTGTTCTCAACCTAATCGAGGCTATCTAAAAAGTCTACAAAATAGGTGACTAATAATGGAGATTTGAACTTAAGATCTCTTTGGCATCCAAAAACAAAAGCAGAAAATTCACCCTAACAAAAATGATTTGTCGGAGCCAAGGCATTTTTTGTGCCTTACAAAAGTAGGCATTACATTTGTAATCTACGGTAATCCATCGTTAGAGTCAACAAAAACAACCATTAGTATTCGTGAACAATATAACGAATTTCAAAATGTGTTTAGAAAGAAAAATGCTAATGTCTTGCTAGAACATTAATTGTCCATATGATTATCCCATTAATCTCTAGGAACGAGTTCAACCACATTTTGTTCCCATCTACAACTTGTCGTAAAACAAACATATTGCGTTCAAAGAATACCTTGATCAAACCTTGGATAATAATTTCATTCAACATTTTACGTGTCTTGTTGTTGCACCCATTCTCTTTGTTAAGAAGAAAGATGGTTCTCACCAAATACATGGACTCAAAAACAAGTTGACCATCAAGAATCAATATCCATTTCCTTTGATAACAAATAATTTTGACTAATTAAATTAAATTAAAATCTATACCAAAATAGATCTACATGGTGTATATAATTTCATATAGTTAAAAGAAGGTAAGGAATTGAAAACAATGTTTCAACCAAGTTATGGACATTTTGAATATAATGTCACGTGTTTCAAATTCATCAATGCTCCTACCATTTTTCAACATATAGTGAATGACATTTTTCAAGAAATTTTTTGGTAGATTTTGTTGTTGTTTATTTGGAAAATATCTTGATCTTTTCACAAAATCCCATGGATTGTCAATGGCATGTTTGTTTAGTTTTTCAAAAAATACACGATACAAGATTATATGCTAAGCTTGAATAATGTTTATTCCACCAACCTCAAGTTGAATGTTTTGGATACTTTTTATTTGACAAATGACTTCATATGGATTCAAAAAAAATTAAGATTATCATGGATTCGGCTTTCCCAACTATTCTCCCAAATGTTTAATGTTTTTTGGGCTTTGTTAGTTTTTACAAAACTTGGTAGAATTTAGTATTGTAGCTCCTTTGATACAACTAACTTGTAAAGACAAGTTAAAATAGAGTTTGAAGGCACACGAAGCTTTTCAAGATTTGAAAACTACTGTCACAAAATCACAATCTTGATTCATCCAAAATTTTCTAGTCAATTTTTTTTGGAGATTGACACTTGTATGATTTTGACCTTCCTATGATTCTTTCTCAAATCCAAGATGATGGACAATTCCATCCTATTTTTTTTCATTCAAGAAAATTGTCAATTGCAAAAATCAATTATAAGATCTATGAAAAATAACTTTTAACCATTGTCAATTCCTTTTAGAAATGACATCATTTATTAAAGGGTGCACAACATCTAATCATGGTCTACATTAACTATAAAAATCTTGAATATTTCATGTCAACTCAAGTTTTGAATCACCCTCAAGCTCATTGGAGTATATCGTGATCTCATTTTGATTTTCTCATCACTTATTGCCCAAGGAGTTAGTAAGGAAAATTTGACACTTTATCAAAACATTCTTTGCACCAAAATTGTGAGGTATCGCTTTTGATCAACAATAAAAGACCACCTTGAAACTTGAACAATTACATTTTCAAGCATTACAAAAAACTATTGCAATGTTGGATCCAACTTTTTTTATATTATGTTTGTGTAAATATGTCAATGAACATTCTTGTTATTGATTTGGAACATGGTGTTTGATGACATAATCAGTCGACAAATGTTGATGAAACTAATTATTTCGAATTGAAGGATGGTATTTTGTATTATCAAGGACTTTTGCACATTTTAGATGCCTAGCCCATTTGCAAATTCTTCAAGCTCAACTTGACTTTATAATAACAAAACATATTGGATTCAACAGAACTTTAGAACTTATTTATTGTGTTTACTAATGAGCACAACATTAGAAAGTTTGTGAAGGAATTTGTGCAGACATGTGATATTTGTTCACATTACAAGTTTTCTTAACATTGTCCATATAACTTATGGCAACCTCTTCCTATTATAAGTTTGTATGACAAAAAATATTTTACTTTGTTCATTGGTGGGGTTATGACATTAATGAATGAACATGAGAACCAAGTATTAATTTGACAATGTGCAAGATAAGGTTTGAAAGTTTCATAATCGATACCCCAAAAGTCAAACTTGTAAAATATTTACACTTAAATTAACAACAAGTTAGAAGGTAATTTAATGCTTATTATAATAATAGATGTATTTTATAATACATCGATGAATCATTAAATATATTGCTCTTCATGCAACTTAGGGGGGATGGGGGGTTAATGTTAGGAACATAAAAAATAAATTATAGACATATATGTACTATTTGAAGAAAAAGTTTTTTAAAAGTCTTTTACAATTTTCAAAAGACATGTATGTGGTTACTTATAAAAACTTAGAAATCTTAAGGCACTTCCTAGTTGTTTGTGCTTTCTTGACATGGTTTTAAAAACATAAGGGGCACCTATGTTTTATTATTATCATTTGCAAAAGATATTGCATTATTGTGTGCTTGTAGGAAGGTTTTAATGTGCCTCTCTATGATGTAGTGTATTAAAAAGGTTCCAACCTTTTAATTTTCACTATTTTCAACTTCAAATTAAGGATGCAATCATCAGTTTTTATTTTGAAAACTTTTTTAATTCATACATTTGATTCCTTTTGAATTCCTTGTTTAGTTTTTTGTCCAAATTATGTTTTTGATACTACATCATTTTATTACTTGAATAAAACATGATGCAAACTATGCATGAGATAGATTAATAATATAAATTTATCAACTTATATTGACGAGATTAAAGGGTGGTGCATTTTGGACCTTTACTTATATTATCCAATATTTAAAAAAAAAAGAATTAACATTATAAAAAAATTGTCAATTAAAAATTCTATAATTTTTTATTAAATAAAAATTTAAAACTATATAACCTTTTAGAAGCTTTTGTTGACCACATCTTTTAGAAGTTCTTACCAACTATTTTACAAAAACAATTCATTGATTTCATTTTTAACAAGTTTTTAACCAATTATTCTTAGAAGAAAGCTCTTATTAATTACATCTTTTGAAAAATTATCAATTATTCTCCTAAAAACCTTTCATTGATTCTAAATTTTCTAAAAACTTGTATGCATATTCCTGAAAGATATTTAAAGTTTTTTTCAAAGCCTTTTATATCAATTAATGTTTGTGATAAAATCCTTTTCATCATGGACATACAAATTGAAAGATATCATCAAAGTACATTATACATGAATCATTATTGTGGTCTTTGTAATATGTTGTTATCCTAATCAAAGGAATGGTAAATTATTCGAGTCATTTCTAAGCAAACAAATCTAGTTTGTGTTCAACATTAAGTACTTTTTAACAAGCTTTGTCTAGTGCATTTTTGAGCTTGTCTTTTTGTGCCAAACCACCTTGTGTAATTTTGATGTTTGACATGTTTTGTAAAAACATTATGTTGTTTAATTTGTTTTACATGTTTTGTTATCTAAGCCAAATTTGAACTCAATATCTCTATCTTTATTACAGAGAAAGTAACAACCAACAACATAGAATTGAAAATGAATAGGTTTTAAAAACATTAAAATATTTGTAAGGTCAAAACAACCAAACCTTGTGCCAAAAACTAAACATCTAAGCATTGTTGGCCACTTTTTGAAGTAGACACTATCATAGTACCTTTACCATTTTGACAATAGACTATCAAATAATTAATAAAACTTTAAATTTTAACTTCAGGCACTTTGGTTTTTTAGTTTTGAAAGTTTCGATAGTAAAGGTTATATGAAATAATAAACAACCTTTTGCATTATGGAACAACCTCATGTGTCTAAATTGTTTCAAATTAGGGGTAGTGTCCCTCTTAGTCTACGATTCAAACTTGAGAGTGTAAATTTTGAGTCATAGTCCTTGCAAGTATGTGGTTCAAACCTAATAGTGGATAATTTGACTTTATTAAAAATTTCTCACAAATATTAAATAATTTCTCAAAAGTTTGACAAAACAAATAAATTATTTAATTTATGTTGAAATGATAAAGGTAGTAAATTTTGAATCATTGTCCTTGTAGGTATGTGGTTCAAACCTAACAATGAAAATTTTGATTTTATTAAAATTTGACGCAAATATTTAAAAATCTCTCAAAAGTTTGGCGAAAAAAATAAAATCTAATTTATGCCAAATTGGTAAAGGTATTAGGATATTCATTAAAGGGTGTTTAAAGTCTTTTGGAACAAGGTTTTAGGATACATTTTTCCCTACTTTGTCCTTAAGGCTTGGCCTTCATGATTCAATAGAAGACAAAACGTTCTCTAATGCATGTGTGTAGGGGAATGGTATTGATAAAAACATTCGAGGTAATCCATATTTCCATGAAAATGAAATAAGATATTTTGAAAATTTCCAATGTGTATTTGGAAGGCATTTTATATTCATGAATATCCTTCCTAGAGAAAAAAAAAACTTATGCCCTTCAATTGAAGAGTGGGAGGGACATGCCTAGTCATATGTGAAAGCTCCTTCCTATTGTTAAGGAGTAGGCGTAAAAACTTTCCCGTTTTGGGCTTGGTGACTTACATATGTTTAATTTTGTGATGATGTGTGCATTGTGCTTTATGATGGGTAAAGCTCAAGGGACACTTTCAAAATATGGGGTTGAACTTGGTGCAATTTCGATATTATGTCATCCTACGCCTCTTATTTTTTGAATGCCCTCACCCTAGGGGCATTATGCTCCACATAACCCCCTACTCTCCCTCCCTTCCCCCCAACATAAAATATTTGGAGAAATATTTTGGTGTATTTGTATGGCACTTATATATTTGTGAACATCCCTCTTATAAAAGAAGAAGAATTTTATTTTTACTCTTAATTAATGGGAGGGATCTTATTCCTACCTACAAAGGTAAGATATGTGTTTTCTTAAGGAATAGGTGTGAGATCCCTTCACTCCTATGCCTCTTCACGATTTGTGTATGTTTAGGTTCATGGAAATGTTCGCCTCATGCTTTATGATGGGTAAAAGCCCTAGGGTGGTACCATCACCAAAAACTAAAGGCCATAGGACTCATATAATTTGAATGTTAGGTACTTCCAAATACAAAAGGAAATTTGGCAAAAATGGTCTAGAGGTGAGAAAGTTAGAACCTCCCCAAGTAATGGGGTCATTTTTACAGAAAATTCTTGATCGACCAACTCAAAGCTTATTTTTGAATCCCTTTAAAAAATCCTTAAATATTCCTCTGTTGTCTTTAGAGTTGCAAGATGATTTGTAGAGCTTAAGATGGTGATTTCAGAGCAGTTTAAATTACTCCATTTGAAAAAAAAAAAAAATGAAGTAAGAAAGGTCAAAATGAAGAAAAATGAAAAAAAAGTGTGTTTTGCAATTTGAAAAAAATGCATTTTCTTAGCTGCTCTTTTTTTTTGTTTTCCATGCTCTTTTGGCTTTGCATTTCAAAGATGATATTCTTAAAGCTTGAGAAGGCACTCCTATAACATTTTAAATCACTCAAAATGGAGAAGAATTGAGAAAGATTTGCTGATGTGTTAGGTGATGGGCCAGTTTATATCATAGTATCGTTTAAACATTGGGATGCTGAATTTGTTAAGGTATTTTTAGAAATGCATTCTGACATTATTATTCTAATATTTTCCAAGATTTTTGGCTCACAGTCAAAACTAATTAATATTTCCAGCATGAATGAGGATGTCAATATTTTTTCATTAATTTTTTATTAGATAACACATTCATGTGTTACATTTCTTTGAATTTTTGTTTGCATTGAGCTTTATGTTTCTTTTGATTTTTGTTAGCCATGTTTCAATTCACATCTACAAATTTCAGAATGAAATGGATTATAATAAAATGTGTGGAAGATTTATGTTGTTGATAATGGGTTAGAGTTCTAACCACCAATTTTCAGTGAAATGTGTTTTCTTGAAACAAATCTTTGTGTCAAGTTTTAACATTTACTCAATGATATTCATGAAAAAACATTTGTAATCACAATATCTCTATTTCCACTTCGGTTCCAAGATCATGTTATCAACCAAGCCAACCATGTCCAATTACAACCAAGAAAAATAAAATGAGAAACATGCTTAGTGTCTAGGGCTTATAATTCTTAGGTTTTCAAAACTTTTGGCAATGTGTTGTTTGAAAATTAAAAATCTCAGCATTTCAGGTAATAAATTTCTCAAAAGATCGACAATTTAATTTAAAATAAAATAAAATCTCTGAATCCATTAGGGTTAGTTGGTAATGGGCAATTTGTTTTTGAAGAGAAGACCTAATTGCAGGTGTGGGGTTTAAGGGTTTAGGGTTTAGGGCGCGAGTGGCGATGAT
>Ga0209208_10009741_pt1 | contig 12588 bp, 12 predicted proteins | sample S1TSphfallax_3_FD_187694 | JGI IMG/M metagenome (GOLD analysis project Ga0209208, IMG submission 187694) | Host-associated microbial communities from peat moss isolated from Minnesota, USA - S1T2_Fd - Sphagnum fallax MG (SPAdes) (version 2) | ecosystem: Host-associated > Plants > Peat moss >...
ATTGTCAACTCGTTCCAAGAGTGGCGTCATTTTCTCGAAAGAGTTCAACATCCGGTCACGGTTTACACCGATCATAAGAACCTTGAGTACTTCATGTCTGCCAAGGTACTGAATCGACAACAAGCTCGTTGGAGTATATCGCTTTCGCACTTCAACTTTGTCATCACGTATTGCCCCGGATCCAAGCAAATTCGGTTTGACGCTCTTTCCCGACAAGCGTATCTTGCACCCAGGGAAGGAGATGCAGCTTACGACCAACAAAAAACTACCCTTATCAAGCCTGAGCAACTTCAGCTGAAGACCGTGCGCACCACAACTTCGGGGGATGCATATTTTCTCCAAGATATCCAAATAAGTTTAAAAGTCGATCCTTTGGCCTTGAAATTGAAGAACAATGTTGGCATCTTCAATCCTAGAGGATTTCCAAGTCTAGGCTCAGAGGTTATAGATTTGGAATCCCCGAATCAACCTACTTCCAGTTCACGGGTTTCCAAATTGCATGATGCTGATCCAAGATTCCAGTTCCAAGACGAGCTATTATACTACTAGGGACTACTTTATGTCCTTGAAAGTCCATGCCGACTCCGAGTGCTCTAGTCTCGACACGACTCTCCATCGACGGGACACTTTGGTTACAACAAGACTATGGAGCTAATATCCAGAGACTTTTGGTGGCCCCAAATGTGGAAAACCATGAAGGACTATGTCACAACGTGTGACACCTGCTCTAGATCCAAGATCCCTTGTCATCGGCCATACGGGTTACTTCAACCGCTACCAATTCCAGAAACCCCATGGACATCCATATCCATGGACTTCCTTGTGGACTTTCCAAAGTCCAAATCTTTTGATTCAGTTTTTGTTGTGGTGGACCGCTTAACAAAGATGGCACACTTCGTGCCTTGCAACAAGACTATCACAGGTAAAGAAACGGCACGACTTTTCTTGGAGAATGTGTACAAATAACATGGACTTCCTGACGACATCATCTCTAATCATGGTACGCAGTTCACGTCCAAGTTATGGCAATCCCTGTTCAAGATCTTACAAATGAAGATCAATCTATCATCGACGTATCATCCTCAGACGGATGGACAAACCGAACGAGTGAATCAAGTATTGGAGCAGTATTTAAGGTGCTTCATCAACTACCATAAAGACAATTGGGTGGATCTACTTCCAGTCGTAGAGTTTGCCTACAACAATACATTTCAAGAATCCATCCACCAAACTCTGTTCTTCGCAAACTATGGATATCATCCACGATTTGACTCTTTGAACTTAAGTTTGGCAAAGAATCCGGTTGCGCAAGATCTGGTCACCAGACTTTTGGAAATCCACAAAGACACAAAGGCAAGGCTTGTAGAAGTTCAAGAGCGGCAGAAGAGAAATGTAGACAAATCTCGAAAGCAAAATCCGAACATCTCAGTTGGCGATAAAATTTGGCTTTTGCATCGCAATTTGAAGACTCGCCAACCGAGCGACAAACTTGACTATTGTCGTCTTGGACCTTTTCGCGTGAGTAAGCAAGTCAATGAGGTAGCATACAGGTTGGACCTGCCATCATCTATGAAAATTCATCCAGTGTTTCATGTTTCCTTGCTTGAACCGTATAAAGAATCGACTATTCCAAGACAATTGCCAGCACCTCCGCCACCAATTGAGATTAACGAAGAAGAAGAATTTGAAGTTTCCAAGATCATCGACTCCTGCATCAATCGAAGGAGATTATAATATCTTGTACATTGGCAGGGCTATGAAGTAAGCGAGCGAACTTGGGAACCTGTTGCTAATCTTGCTAACACTCCCAAAATGATCAAAAAAATTCATTGTCAATACCTGACAAAACCGAGTGCCAAAGATATTTGAATCCAACACGTCTGGATCAACACCAGCACCAAATCAGGCTGTAACCATGTAAATATCACATGGACTTCTTGTAATAGATTTTTAGTTTCTATTTTTGATAAGATAAATAGAACAACTCGTGGGAATTTGTTGCTTGAAGGGGGGGGTGATGTCACGGACGTGACATTAACAGTGATGGTGCGGACTTTTCCCAACTGGGAGGCGGTGCGGACTTTCCCCCAAATGTCATGGACATGACAGTAATAGTGACGATGTGAACTTTTCCTAACTTGGAGGCGGTGCCGACTTTCCAACTTTAGAGTTTCCCAGTAGCGTCCTAGCAGTACAAATAGAGAGCCTCGAGACATTGTCCCTCACTTTCGTCAACACCAGTTGTACTTGCTCTTCCAGTATCAATACTACTTCCAATGTTACTACTTCCAGCTTTCTCACTTCGAGTGTTACTACTTCTAGTTTTGGAGCTTCGAGTGCTATTCCGAGTCTTGTGTGAGTTGCCATCCGCAACAGAAATAGGGAGGCTAACTTTTATTAACGAACCTTGTCAAGTTGGATAAAAAAGAAAAAGGAGGCTCCAACAACAGTAGTGCAAAGGAAACATTAACAACAATGGGCATGGGTTGTCAATGCCCATGGAGGCCACTTGCCTCCCACCAAGTTTTACAAAGGACATGCACATTTTTTGATGTGCCATCATAAGCAACATAATGATGTTATTTGAAACACTTAATTATCCAATGTCTTTGCATTCACTAACAAATAACATGTTGGAAGAAAAAGCCCATTGTAAGAACCCACCTTTTGGGTTGAATTTTGTTGCAACTTCTCTACACCAACCAACCAATGATAAAGGTTTAGAATTCGTTAAATTGAAGGCACAATGCACATCTTGAATTCCATTGTGCATCTTGCTAGAAGAGAATTTTGGTTATTGTGATTCATGAACATACAAGTTATTGTGAGGATTGATTATATGCAACAAAGTGATCTTGTGGTTGTTTTAGAGGCTTTATGTAAATGTTGATATGTCGTTTGGTGTTTCAAGGTCCTGCTTGTAAAAGAAGTGATGCCCTAGATAATTCCAAAAGCAACAATTTATCCAAATTTCATACAACAACCAATGCACCCAAGCAACCATGGTTCCACCATATTAGACCCCTATTGAAAAAGTTTTGGAAAACATCGACTACTATCAACACTTGTGCATGCAAAGTGCCCATGTCTTTATTGTTCCATCTTAAGGTGGGCATACCTTGCCAAGTGTCATTATCACCCAAATCTTAGATGATCATTAGGATTGGACTTCATAATGTAGAAGAAAAGGATGATATGTTGGTGTTGGAAACATTATTATTGTTTGGATAAATGTATTGCACGTGTGTTTAGGCCCCTTTGTGGCCTTCTTGAATTTCTAGCGACACCATTGAAGTACCAGCATTGGAATGTTGAAGACCATTATAGAAACCATGAAGTGAACTGAATTGAATTGGAACCCCATTTGGAAGGACCATAGCCCCTAAAGGTATGCATTCAACTCACCTCCAAGCCCTTCTCCTAAAGACGATCATTTCTAGTTCAATCGAATGTAATGGGATGTGTTTTGAGATCTCAAAATTAAAGAATTGTTATTACATGCTTGTGACTAAATTGTTCGTATCATTTTTGACAAACAATTGAGATCTAAGAAGTTAGAGGTGATTTGACAAACTTCTTATAATTTCATGGGATATGAAGTCTTTGCAAAATAATGTTTCTTTTTCCTTCTAACTTATTGTAGATTGTTCTATAGGTATATTGATTAAGTTACATTGTTTAGATCTGTACTAATGTTTTTATTTTGGCGAGGGAACTAGATTATGGTATGGCTAGGGGAGAATACAAATCATTATTATGTGTTAAATCACGTTTTTTTTATCAATTGACCAAGGTATTGTGCTTTTACTGACCAAGTTATTTATGCCAACAATGTTGGAATTAAATGAAGACTAATTGAAGATTAATATGACCTCCTCATCTCATAAATGAAATTGGTTTTGTAGTTTACAAGCTTCTAATTAACCCATTATAGATGATTTGATTTTCAAGAAGGTTTTGGTGTGTATTCATTTGATTTCATTATGCACTACCTTCATCATGAACTACAATTTTAATATGTGGATGGGTTTTATTTGCAAACTTCTATGGTCATATAGGGTTATGTTTCATGCATTCATGTGGAAATTTGTTTGTTGTGAAAAATGACGCTAGTAGCCTTATCTCTTATAGGTCTATCTCACATAGATAAAGATGTGTTTCAGATACATCTAAATGGATATTATAGCTAGATTTTGCAACTCATCACACAAACTACACTAGGATGAACTATGCAACATGCAAGGCAACTTGTTTATTAACGGGTTCTTTTAGGACGTAACCTACCTTAGACGCAATTGGGCAAGTTGCACAAATATTAGTTGCATTATCTTGAGGTGGGTACACTACTCACAATATCATGAAACATCCTAACTTTTTCACTTCATGATACACCCATAATCGTTATGTGCCCATGCTTTTGCAGTCACATCTTGCATAAGTTAAACAAGTGCATCATGAAATGCAAAACCACTTTAACGACTATGATTAAGGCCTTTTGGAAGCCATGGTTTGCCTATTAAGTAGGGTCCTAGTTGGATTATGGTGTGCATTGCCATCACCATAACTTGATTTGCATGATATGATCATCAATTACTTAAGTCACCTTGCCTAATGGATTGTCCTCTTCTAACACCTTTTTGGATGTGAAGTCAACTATGTGTAAGCCTTAAAGTATTGCAAGGTGAAGTAGCATGCATTAGTTGTGTCAAAACATGATTCCAAAAACATGTCAGGCATTGAGCTTTTTATTATGTTTATGGGAAAACAGGGCAAAGGAATTAGATCAGTGATCTAGTGCATGTGCAGGTACACCTAGCTCTAATAGGGAGATTACCCAATCTTGATTTTATTGAAACACATTGCTTGTGTTTTGTCAAAAATTTGTGAATTAAGAGCTCTTGTCCTCTTTTTATTGGGGACAAATTATGAGTGGACATAGGTTGAGCCCATTTTGGGTGCATGGCCCTTTGAACATTGGGGCTAGACTATGCCAAAGGGATGAGAAACAATGGTGATGCAAAGAGGCATATGCTCTTTCAAGGAAATTGCCCAAAATGGTATGCAATTGCAACTTTTGCTATGGAGGCAAAACTTGGCCCATGAAGATTGTTCGACAACATTTAAATACCTATGGTCGTGACCTAGCCCTTTGCAATGCCAAGCCTACTTTAGTAAAATTTCCATCCTTATTTCACCAAAATAAATTTATTTCAATTGTGTTTAGAATTTTAAACAAGTGTAAACATGGGACATAATTTAGTTGGGTGATGGCTAGCTCTTTTCAAGTAAACAATGCATTCTAATTGAGTTCAAATGTTGATAGCTTTTGTAATTCTTAACCAATTCTACAACATCAGAGCTTAGCTAATGGTTTTGTTTGCTAATGATAAGAAATAACACCTAGTCCTTGGATAATGTTAATATAATGCTCCTAGATTTAAAGGTTTAATTGCCTTTTTGTGACCATAATGTATGAACTTTGATTTTGGGTTTAGATGTTACAAACATTAACATCATGATTTGGTTACTATATTTTAAGGTTCATATCTTTAGCCCAAGAAATACATATTGTACCATGCCCTACAACTTAGGCCAAAAAATTGGGAACTGACCCATGACATTTTCTTGCTTGTGAAGGATGTCCTTATAGATTCATCTTATGAAGACTAGGGTGTTGGGGTTTTCACTATTACTGTTGAACAACCTACACCACCAAAACATCCTATGCATGGCAATTTCCAACCTGAAAATGATGAGGTTGAATTAGGCTTGCAAATGGCAAGAGCCATCCACAACATCCACCATACAATTAATGTGGTCATGGAGGATGATATGAATGTACAAGATATTTCTACACATGTGGGAGAAAATCACTTGCAAATGCATAGTGGGAGTACTGGCCTCCCACCATGCAACACATTATCTCATGTGAGTTATTGAGAACCCTAAAAGGTTTTTTGCAATTTGCAACAATCCAAATCGGTATGATGCACTAATCCATATATTGAAGTAGTTTATGGTTGTGTAGGTGGTTGTGTTTTTAGGGTTTGCTGGAATGTTGAGATTATTGTGGTATTGTTAATGTGGTGCAATTCAAGATGCCAACAAGGGACTATTGGTGGATCTTGCCAAGAAGGTCAATGGGATTATGACTTAAGGAATAGGGGTGGATTGAAAGCAAGACAATTTTGTTGCTTCAATTGGACAACTGTAGTCCTCTTTGGATACAATGATTAGTATGACCAAATATTTGGTTGAAAATATTGTGTAATGTATCTCAATTGTAAGGGATGTTTACATTGTGAGGAATGAGGTGGCATAAGGCAAACATTTGGAAGATGTTGCAAGATCTATAGACAAAATTAATGGCAGTGTGAATATGGGGTTGAAGGAAGGGGTTAAATTGTCAACACTGATAATAGGTGCTCACATTGGGAATCTAAGCAATAAAGGGGATAAGGTTGAAAGTGTGGAAATGTATGGAACAATGTCTACTTGTATAATTGGTGTCTCAAGTGCCATAAACATTAGAGTTGTGAAAACAACATTAAGAGCTAATGAAACACCACAACATGCATGAAATCCTAATAATCCTACATGTAATGCACTGTAGGTTTAGTTTGTTTTTACTAATGTGTAAAAATGTAGGAATTTATGCATACAACGGCCATTTTGACAATTAGATGAAAGTGCACATGGAGTTCTACCACTTTTTGGGTGGTGGTAGTGATGACTAAAATCAATGAGTTACAATGACATCGATGATTGTAAAAAAATAAAATGGTATTTGTTTATATCCTAATGTCTTGAACATTTGAATATGTAAGAGATTCCAATTGTGGGTGGCCCTAAATTAATTAAAGAAGCTGGTGGTGGGCATAACTTGCCAAAACCCACAAGAACCCAAGAACTATACTAGCTGATGATGAGATTCCAGATTTGACCAATTGATGTCGTATTCTTGCAAAAAGTCTGATGTTGTTTTGACAATGATAATTTCCCAATTAAATGCATCTAGAGTGTGGATTTAAAGGTGGTAGAAATGTGCCACACTAAAGAATTGGTTTATTATTTGTAGCTTTGTATTGGATTTGAAGTCATCTTAAATAACCTAATTGTTAAACGAAAGGTTGCAACTGTTGTTGTGTTTAAGTTAGGCGTAGCAAGTTATGTGGGAAGGAAATTGAGATTGGTTATGTGGTTGTTGTAGTGCAAGAGGTGTTTGAACTTGACATTGTCATACCATATGTTGGAATGACAACAAACAAGTGTCATACAAATACCAAAAACTCAAAAGGTGCAATAGCCCTTTGGTCAAACAAGTTCACAAAGCTTGTGAGTGGTGCACTTGCTCACAATGCAAATGTTGCATAGTTATGCTTGCACGAGTGTTTTTGGTGGTATCAATATACACCATAATCACTTGGATTGTGTAATTGGGTTTTGTATGACCACTTGCAATAAAAAGTCGCCTTGTTTTGGCCAAGTTCATATTGTGTTGCATGATTGTTTTTCATTAAAAATGTTTTGATCAGGTAGTTAGGTCACAAGGAGTCATCCCCTAAACCTTAACCTTAGCTAAACATAACCCTAAATTAGCCCAAACCAAACGGTGGTGCCAACCATAATTACAACAAACTTTATACCAACCTTTCCCACCCCTAGCCATTACCAAACCTGACATGAATCATGGATGAAAATAACAAATGAAATATGGATGAAAAATTAAGATACAATTAAGATGAACAAATGGATGAAACATGGATGAAATAATTGAATGAAAAGTATGATAATATGGATGAAAGTTTTTTATGATGTATTGGATGAAAAAAAAATGGATGAAACTTATTGGATGATTTTTTTAATGAACCATGGATAAACATCCAAATGAAGCCCGAATGGAACCTTAATTGATATAGAATTTGGGCCCAATATTGTGATGACACATGTCAATTGACCAATAATTATATCATTATCCATGTGGCAACTTGTGGACAATTTTATATTTGCATGTCATATAATTAGAAAGTATTTGATGTATATTAATTGAAAAACATGTCATATGTAAGAGAAAAAAAATGTGAAGTTAATTAATTAATTATTTCAATTGAACGGATCAGAAATCATGATCAACAAACCCTAGATGGAAAATATGACTATAGTAATGTCATATATTACTAAGACAAATAAGCAACATATGGTGAAAGTGATGTGTTTAATTCAACTACATAGTCATGTAGTTGTATGTGGTCTTTACAACCAAGACATTTGTCATGGATCTAGTCATATATGCCACCTTTTGGTGTTGTGACAACCACAAGTTGTGAAACATTAACAACATTTGACAATGTCACATTGCCAAATTCCAAATGCACACTTTGAACGTTAGAGAGTGATGAAAATTTGGTTTGATTAGGGACAATTGATGCAACATCTTCATCAACTCCACCCACACTCTCAACAAAAAAAGGTTGTTGAAGGCTTTTAGCTATTGAAAACTTAAACCTTTAAATTAAAAAAATTAATTAATTAAACCCACATTTTCAACAAAACAAGGTTGCTTAAGCTCTTCAACCTTTGATAACAAAGACCTAAACCAAAAAGTAGACAAACTAAACCTTAAACCCACATGTAATAGTCCTAAGGGTTGTTGAAGCTCTTTCGACATTAAGATAAAAACCTAAAAAAAACTTAAAAACAAACCTAAAAATATATGTGCTCACTACCAAATTCACAAAGTGAATACACAACCTTGATATTGAATTATTTAACAATGCACAACACTAACACCCAATTTGGCCAAATTCACAATGCCCAAATTTGCAAAGTTGCAAAGTAAGCACACATTTAGGTATTCAAAGAAAACAAAGTAGTTGAAATTAGAGTGCACTATGTGTGCACTTTGTACTCAAAGAAAGCAATGAACATGTGCACAATGCCAAGCAGTGAACATGCACATGATGTTGATGCCAAACTCACACACAACACACAACAACAATGCCAAGTTTTCCAACAAAAAAATATGTAAAATTGCAAAACATTGTGTGCTTGTGTAGTCAAACAAAAAAAAATGATGAAAAGGTCAAGGTCCTTTGAGTATTTAAATACATTCAAAGAAAATAAAGCATACAAAATTTGTATGTCTATGTGCACTCAAAGAAAGCAATGAACTATTGCAAATTCCATTCTTGGCATTTTTGAAAATCGTTAATCCCTAAAAGCCATGAAAATGAATAGGTAGAGAGTAGAGAGATGCATTCAAAGAAATTAAAACAATTTATAATCGATGTGTGTGTTGTGTACGCATGTGCATTCAAAGAAAACAATGATCTATTGCAAAGCACAATGTGCAAAGTGTGAATACTTGATTGTGTTCTTGTTTTTGCAAACCTTAATTCCTAACACCTAAACCTGATGCATATCTGAATTGTCAAAATTTGACCTTCATGGATATCTATTATATCTGAATGTGCCGATCTGGATAAGGTTATGCATAATGAAACTACAATGTCGAGTATCCAATGGTTGTGTATAGGATTGAATATAAAAATGAACCAAAAATCTAGATATGTATGTATACATATTTGGTCGTTATCCTATGTATATTCAATTTTTTCTATACAACCAAACAATAGTGGTCTAAACCATCAAAGTAACATGGTAAGAATTGTAGATTTGGTGAATGAAATCTCTTTGGACCACCTCATTTTAGGCTATCATGATTTCACTTAGGCAATTTTGATAGGAAAAGGTTAACACCATTAACAAACCTCCTCTTTTCCCAAAGTCTTCAAAATGGTGCAACACCATAATCCCAAAATTCCCAAAAGAATGGGTTTATTTCTAAATGCAAGTTCCATGGGGGTTTACTTCACATTCCCAACATCCCATGAATTACAACTCTAATGCCTTCTTTAAATTAACCTTTTAGTCCCCTAGTGATTTTTGTCATTTCCATTGGACTTACATGTTTTTATTCATGTTGTTATTCTACACCTACATAATTTTCGAATTCCAATGCATAACAAAAAGGAAATTGAGTTGGAGAAAATTCAAAATTTAACTTGGGCATTTTTCCCAAATAACCACAATAGAAAGAAAATAACCTTTGGAATCTACTACACCTTCAAAACAACCATCTTTAACTACATAAAAAAGGTACTTAGTTCATCCACAAACACCACCCAAAATTTGTTTAGCTTTAGGTGCTTTAGATACCTTGGGCTTTGAGTACATAGGCTTTAATTATTTCTTCATGTTTGGATTCAAGAGCACCCCGTAGAGACTATGCAAATATCCACCTTCTTATTCTTTCCATTGCATGCCCATCTTTTAGAAGTAGCCACCAAAGTATTTTTGCCAAGCTCACATTGCCAAAATCATCAAAAACTCAAAAGAAAAACTTGTTCATCCAACATCTTGACATAATTCACACAAATGCAACACCACCAATTTTTCCAAACCCATTATTAACCTATAATAGACAATTAATTACCTTCATCGACACCAAAAATAAAAAAGATTGATCAACTACCCATTCTCTTGTCACCTTCTACTTTTGACTATTTGATATTTTCTCATTAATTATTTATCTTTGTGAAATTCCATCTTATTCCGACTCATCCCACACCAATTCCTTATTTATTCCAAATTTAAATAACTATCAATTATGGTTTTTTTCATATTCCAAATTTAAAAAATCATTGATTCTAGTTTTTAGAAAATTCTTCAAAATGAAATAATTGTTGGTTTTAGTTATTTCAAAAGGCTTGAACCAAAAAAAATCATGAAAGAACCAACAAATACCTAGTGGTTCTTTAAATAATTCTTAAACTTGTTCATATTTTTGAAAATTATTATTACATACCAAAATTTATTCTTTGGATATTTTCAAAATTGGGGGACCTAAGTTTATATTTAGTTTGATAATCAATGGGTATCTATCCCTCATTCTAATAACCACCCAAACATTCATATTGGGTATTGTTTTCAAACAAAAAATGTGAGAGATATTTTTTATATGTATTTGAAGAACATATTACAAAGCACAATTTTACCTCCCCCAAGAGGTGGATGTTTTGAATAATGAAATGGTTGATTTTCGTTTTTTCTTGGCCCAAGACTATAAGCATAACAACACTTGTATTAACCAATTTTGGCTAGTTACCCAAATTATCAAGTAGGAATCAATAGTTCCACTTTTGAATAACTAAAACCCTATTTGAAATTAAGTCCATTTTTTGGAACTACAATGGAAACCAACCCCCACTTCTAGATGGTTTTTTAATTGGAATGAGACCTAAAGTCTAATTACAAATTGCAAGCCTGATTGGAATCAAGTTGAACTTTGATAAAAACATGGTTTTGATTCCAAATTAAGGTTTAGGGGTTTTGTGTTTTGTGACAATTTAATCTTGTTTCTTTTTCCATTGTGGCCATTTTATTTCTTTCATGCTTTTCACAAAAATTCATACTATAGTGTTTATGGTTGCCCTCATGGCCTTCTTGCAAAACTTCTTCAATTTGTGGTGGTGTTTTCTTTCACAAGTAAATTGTTTTCCATATTTTCTTCATAATGTTGGTCTACTACTCGTCCTCTTGCCTTGGTCATCATCTTTGTGTTCTTTGAGCTAACTTTTGATGGTGGCAATTTTCATGATGATGGTCTTCTTGGTAGTGGGTGGTGCTCATAGTGGCAATGGTGGTTGTGGTGGTGATGGTGATCTTTTTGGTGGCAGGTGGTGCTCATAGAGGCAGTGATGGTTGCGGTAGTGATGGTGGTCGTGATAGTGGTTCAATAAGTTTTTTTTCCTTTTTCCTTGGTCATTGTTTTCATGATGTTCATCCTTTTGCATTGGTTTTCACATTCTTGATGATTCCAGTGTGATTCTTGACCTCGGTTTTTTTGCTTGTGTTGTTTTAAAGTTTATGTTTATGGAGGGTTTAGGGGAGATTCCATCAAAGGTGATGTTTCCCATTGACCTTCCATTGGAAACAAAAATGTTGTGGGTTTGATTTAAATTTAAAGTTCATCCATCAACAACACATTTTGAATAATCACAAACCTAGGGGGTTTTGTTGGTAGAACAAAAGGATTGTTGGAAATTTAAAAGTTGGATTGCCACAATTTGGGCTTTTTATGTGCCTATGACCTCCTTTTCACCTAAGGTGAATTCAAGTTCAAACTCAACCTCACAAATAATTATTGAAACATGTTTTATGTTATCCACTTGTTTCATTTGTAGACTAAAATAAGGGTGTGATAACACACAAATTTACTAATGGGATTTCTTCTCTTTGGAAACATTTGGAAACTAGTAGTTGACAATTCAAAGTTGAATGGAATTAGTGAAAAAAGGTTGGGCTTAAAGAAAAATAATGGAAACTACAACAAAGAGGTGTGGCCCAGTTTTTAACCAATCCCTAGAATTATTTTTGCTTTCCTTGCTTGTTCTATTCCTTATAACAAGGATGACATCCATAAAAAATAATTTGAAATATATCTTATTTTGTTTATTGGTAAGGAGCTTGTGTTTTTATCACTTTTTGAAGTTTTTTTTTGAAGATTAATTTAAAAAAAAAAATCTT
>Ga0209208_10009742_pt1 | contig 12587 bp, 15 predicted proteins | sample S1TSphfallax_3_FD_187694 | JGI IMG/M metagenome (GOLD analysis project Ga0209208, IMG submission 187694) | Host-associated microbial communities from peat moss isolated from Minnesota, USA - S1T2_Fd - Sphagnum fallax MG (SPAdes) (version 2) | ecosystem: Host-associated > Plants > Peat moss >...
AAAGATTTTTAAAAATGACAACTTTATGCACTTTGAATTTGACCTTGGGCAAAAAGGTAGTTGTGGTGTTTATTTCATGTAGCTTATATAAAGGCTTGAACCCTTTGTTGTGGCTTGGAATTTTGTTCACAAAATTGATGTGATTAAAAGTTCATTTGCATTTTGACCCATGGTAATAAAACCCAAAGGTTTGATTCATTGTTCTATCATTGCACTCTAACATCAATTTTGTTTCTAGAAAGTAAAAGGAAATTGTAAGTCAAATGGTAATCCATGTGAATAATATATTCTTCAATTAGTTATCAATCAACCATTTGCATTATAGCATGTGTTGCCACATTGGCAACTAGTTGGACTTGAAACAAAATGATTACATGTGACCTAACCACCTACTTAAATCTAGTTACTTGATCATGGTCAATGACAATTTTGTGCATTGTGACAATATTATTGTAATAAAATACTTACACTTCATGCCAACTAGTGTGGCCTAAGCTTTGAAAATGTAGTGTAATATTGAATGAGTTTCAAAAGGTTGAATGGTCCACTTCGTTCCCTAAGTCTAAGATCTAAATTTCATTGATATTTTGATTTTTATGAAGTTTCAATGAAAAAACTACTCAAAATTCAATATCTACCATACCTTAGGTCTAAAAGTTACAAAACTGCCTTTAAAAAACCTTATTAATTGAGTGCTTTCCAATGGCACCATTTGAGTGCACCTCAATTTCCTTAAAACTTTTAATTTTGATTTCATTGAATTTCTCATTGACATGAATGTATTTATCTACCATGGGGAGTTGATGAAGTTAGTGGGTAATCATTGTGATGAAGGGTGAAAGCACAATAAAGGGGGGGGGTCACTTTGGGTAAGAAAATGTTTTTTTAAAAAAAATACAATTTGTATTATTGTGGGGGCAATTTTTCTTTGATTTCAACTAGTTTTTTATAAACATGTAAAATGGATTTTGGTACAAAAGTCTTGCAACATAACTTTTCAACAAATGTTTTTTTCTCAACATAGCTATGCTTGTTTGAATCAAAAACCTCATCTAGATTTTTTTGTGAAATCACATGAGTGGAACTTTTCATATGGAATTGAAATGATACAATCAACTACTATTCAATATATGACTAAGTACTTCATCAAATGTTGTAATTATTTGAGTCATTAAAAATATATATTTGCACTATAGCACATTGGTACAAGTATTAATTTTTCACAAATGTACTATTAAATCATTTAATAACAATTTGAGAATGTAGTTTCTTTTAACAATTGCATTATTTGACAATTGAACTACCTTATTTTGAGTATAATTTATGAAAAAATCTTTTAATATTGACTTGGTGGAAGTTGAAAATGACACAATTTTGAAAAACAATATTTTTAAAAATTTGTTTTGACCAATGTAGTGTGCTTTCACCTTGAAGGCAATCAATATTCATGTTAGTTTCATAATGGATTTAATTTATATCAAGTCCATTCTCCAAACTTTACCTTAACATTTTTTTCCCCCATTAACTTACTTTAATTTTGAATGTTTAACTTAAATTTGTTAGGAGCTTTTGATATGTTATAAAAAACCGTGGTTATATTTTGCACATTGCCATTACTTGTAATTAAGAAGAATTCAAGATGCATTTCAATTCTCAGTTTTTTGTTACCACGAGAACTTTCAAGTTTGGCAATTTCATATCATAGATTGTAACTATCAACCTCATTTTACTTCACAAAATTCTCATACATCATAATTTGTGAAATTATTGTAGAACACATCAATATGTATATTTTCATGAAGGTCAAGTAAAATTTCATATGATGACTATGTGTTTTGATTCATGATGTAATTCATCCATGGACATTCATTTTCATCCATATTCACTAAAATTTATCCATCATAGTTTTTTTTTTTTAAAAACACATATTTGAGAAGTCACTTCAATTTTCTTTTTGGGTTGATGGGCTTTATGGAAAGGTTTAAAAATACTCCCATGGCTTTCTTACCCTTCTCAAAATTAAAATCAATGCATAATACAACAAATTACCTTTAGTTTAAGCAACACGAAACTTGGGGTTCGACCTTACATTTTGGGATCATAGATTTTTGTACCATGCTCTTCATATCATTTTTGCACACAATTTGCATAGTTAATATATTTGTTGGTATGTTCTTCTAGCAAAAGATGGGGGTGGTGATGCTTTGGACTACAAGATATTCAATTTATTATGTATGTAAGTGGAGACCTTTACATCTTGAATGCATTTATAGCATTTTCCTATTCATTTTATGTGGAATACAATTTGTTACTTGATGATCCCCTTAATAGGGTGTAATTGAGTTTATTTGAGATTTAAAGGCATTTAAATTTGATAGGGAATCCCATCCAAGAAAGGATCAGTTCAAATAAACATGGCTAAAGATTGAATTAAAAAAAAACTTGGTAATTTATTGAAATTTTAAAGATTTTTGTACTTGATTTTTCATTTCATTCTTATATATATATAATGTATTGGATTACACACAAAAAAATTGTCCTTTTTTTGTTTTATTTAATTTTTCTGGTAATCATGGTTTATACCTTGGTATTAAAAATAAGTAAAGAATGTTAGGTAACCACACTTGGCCTATTTCAACCATCACAAAACTTCAAAGAAAATATCTTAATAAATGCATACAATGATGCCCTCATGTATGTGTGTGTTTCCTCTTGATTTCACATGTTTAAATCATATTGTGTAAAAGTTGCAGAGTTTGGAAATATTCAATAGGATAGTAGAGTTGTGCAATTATTCTTTGGTGCACAACTATACCATGGAGTATGTTAAACCATCAAAAACTAGGAAGAAATATTTGATCAAATAAGATGTTTGGCATTTGTATTTGCAAATTCAAATTTGAGCATTTCATGTAGGTTAACTTTTGGTGTATAATATTTGTTGGTGTGTTACAATCATTTGCACATGTTTTGTTACAATGAAACCTACCTGGATTGAACACCCTTATGTTCAGTTCAAAGTGTTCAAAGTAAGAAGGTGTTCATTTTAAGAGTGACAGTAAAAATTGGTGTTTTATTGGGTTTTGTGAAAGAACCGATCGATTGTCACAGTTTTGGACGTTTGCATTCGATGTTTTACAAGATGCTTACGCATTTGTGACAATAGTGGAGTGACTTCATCCAACTACTCAACTACTGTAAAATCCGAAAAAATTTGAAATGCTTTTAACGCTTTTGTGATTGTTGGCTTGGGTAACAGAAGTTTTGGTTCTTCCTTTTCAATCTCAAGTTCCACCTATGTCGCAGATAAGATCGTTTCTTCCCAACCATCATCCAAAGTATCAAAAGTTGGAATGTCCTCAAGTACAATTTCTTCCTCCACTTTTATTCCTACTACTCTAGCAAGATGGAACATCTCTTCTTGATCTTGAGCTGGTCATTCATCTTGTTTTGCTTCTACTGCATCTTTGTTTAAACCTATCTTTCGGAAGCAGTTTTTAATGGTTGAAGCAACGACTTGGTCCCAGCTTTGAGAGACCCAGTCAACGGCATCACCAACATTTACCTTTTTTATAGCATCAGCTAAAGCAGTCACATCTTCATGGGATAAAAGAAATTCAAGAAGCATCTTGCAATATTTAACCTTAAAGTTTCATATGATTCTAGAGTCTAAAGGCCGGGTCCCTACTGTCGTGTTTGGTGGAAGGAAAACAAGCTTGACGTTGGAAACTTCCAATTCTGGATGACAAGGAGCATTGTCGAGAAGAATAAGGGCATTCCGATTCTCGATCTGCATTTTGGCGTTGAATTTTTGAAGATATTCCAGAAATATCATTCCTGTCATCCATGCTTTGGAGTTTGCCTTCTAGATGATTCGACGAGGTAGTTGTTTGTTGAAAGTTTGTGGCATCTACAACTTGCCAATCACCAATGGCTTAAACTTCTCACCAATTGCTGAATAGAGAAAAGCAATGGTAAATCTCTCCTTGGCTAGCTTGCTTACTTTGCATTTTTTTCCTTGCAATACTAAGCTGCAGTTTGGCACACCTTTCCAGAAAAATCCAATTTCGTCCACATTCCAGATATCCCTTGTGTCATAGCCTTGAATAATGTTGGGCAAGTTTTGTTTCCAGTGGTTGACAACATTTTCATCCATTCCAATGTTTTCTCCAGACAACAAACGAAATTATATATAGTGGCGCTTGCAAAACGCCTCCAACCAACCATTCGATGCCATTCGATTTCAAACCAATGCTAGCCGCCACTTGTATAGTTTTGGTTTGCAAAATTGGGCCAGAAACGGGAATGTTTCGACAACGAACATTGGCAAACCATTCATAAACTCTTTCATCTATGACCTTGCCATTGTCGTTAACTCGCGTAGGTCTTTTTTGAAAAAGACTTGTAAATTCAAAAATAGAACTTACAATCTCACTCTTGTTCTTTTTCCAATTGATGATCGTATCGATAGAGACAGAGTACTTTGCAACGCAAACTCACATAGACATCCCACTGTCCAAATCTTGCAATGCTTTGGCCTTCTCTACTAATGTTTTTTCAGTGTACTTTCTCTTCCCACTCATGGTTCGAGTCTCTCTTCTCTTTGAGCAACACTTGAATGCGTTACAGCTAATATATGACGAAATCAGAATGAACTGTGAAATGATCCTTGTACTCACGGAGTGACTCACGCAGGTGTTCAATGTGACGAGGACTATTTCACTGGAGCGTTCTCGAATCTGTGTTGAATGTTCAAAATTATGGGATTCATTCTGAGAAGGTGTATTAATATGGCCAAAATTATCGTGCGTCACGAAATGTTCAACATAAGGAAGGGTTTATTCAAAATGAGTGTTCAATCTGACAATTTTCACTGTATGTTGATATGGTTCTCTATATTAGTCATTGGATTCAATTTTTTATGCCCAACGGATGCTAAGAATATCAAACATTAAAAATTAGAATGAAAAGGATTTAGGGTAAGACAATAAGAATTGACATGCTGATCTTCAAACATTTTCGATCCATGGTGTATTCAAATCCACCCATATACATTCATTCAACATTTTATCCTCTAACATGTTCATAAAACTTTGCATTATCACCTTCAATTACTTAATTGTATTCATACTCATCCATATCTATTCATTCAACATGTATCCTTCCACATCCTCTGAGTCATATGAGCTTGTCTCATGAGCACAAAAAGCACTACCACTCTAAAAGTGAATCAAGAGACAAGTTTTATTGCATTTTATGTACCACCTCAAAATTGGAAAGGAGTTAGAAGCAAAACTATCCTTAGACCCTGGCATTGCAAAATGAATATATGACTTCCAAAAATGGAGCCAAAAAAAATCACCAGCATATCAAACACAGTGCCCAAGGTGGTAGGGTTTGGACATGAGCAAATAATGCATGGATTGCTACCTGAAAAATGCTCCAAACCTACCATAAAATGATTGGCCAAAAACAAAAAGAAACCTCTCAGATATCCCACATGTGAAGGGAGAGAAAGAAGAAAGGAAGGAAGGAAAGGGGAAAAAAAATGCATGGAGTCTATTTCTGACTTCGAAATTGTGGATGATCCCATCTCAAAGATGTTTCACCTGCTACAGCAAATATACAAGACACAAACCATTTGGTCAGCAATACCAAGCTGCTGCCCAAACAGATGGGCAAACCTGGAAAAAATGATGGCAAAAATGATAATGATTCTGGTTATTTGGTTTGATCTTTTCTAGTCCAGAAAAAAGACCAAAAACTCAACTAAGCTTCCAAGACCCATTCTTAATCTTAAGATCAAAAAATAAGAGAACAAGTTGTCCAAAGGTGCTGTCCTAGAGGGTGCATTCCTTGGCATAAAGGATGATAGGTAGGTATGTAATAGCAGTAGAAGTAGGTAGGAAATGACAGAATTGGGCAGAAGAAATGTAAGTAGAAAATGACTGAATCAACCATCATAGATATGTATGAAATAGCAGTAGACGTAGGTAGTTAGGAAATGACAGAATCAGGCAGTAGAGGTAAGTAGGAAATGACTGAATCAATTGTGACTGCCAATTCTGCCATTTCTGAACTACCTGAAAAACCTGCAGAGTAGCTAAAACCCATGATCCTTGTTTACATACATAATTTGACATTCAAGATCATATGGTAGGTAGGTATGTGCTCAACTCCAGCTAACCTTCTGGATCTGTTGGATTTTGTTGAGATGGCCTTCTACTTGCACTCGGAGGGAATGACTCAGAGAACAGCCTGTTCATATTTGCACAATCATAAACAGAAATACAGCAATTGTTAGCAATTTGCCTTCAAGTGCCTAAAACATTATACATACATACGTACCCACCCTTCTTCAAGTACCCCAAATAATACATACATATTCTTCATCAATAGCCCCCAAAAGTACATAGACATTTCTTCAAATGCCCAAAAATACATACATACCCTTCTTCAAGTGCCCCAAAAATACATACAGACCCTTGCTCAAGTGCCCACAAAATACATGCCTACCAGGGGACCTTTGGGTGTTTTAAGCAAGCCACAGAAAGTGTACAAAATCCAGAGAAACTTACAAAGACTTCAGAGCGGGAGAGAGAGAAATATCCGCTGGTTTTTTAGGGTTTCCAGAAATTCTTACCCTAAATGTAAAGAGGTTTGTGAGGTCTGTGGATCTCGAAGATTAGGATGAGAAGGGTAGACTGTAGGTGGTGGTGGTGGTGCAGTCTGGGTGCTTCCACCTCCAGGAGGAGGGTCTCTAGCTGGAATGTTTGGTTGCCCAGTCACTGATGAAGAAGGTCCAGCACCAGCAGCAGCTCCCCCCCGCACAACAGCTTCGGCTATCCCCTTTGCATCCGCAAGCTGCTAATAATGTCAAAATCAGAGACAAAACACTTCTGTGAGAACACTGGGTAAAATCATAATACACTCTTAGTTTTTCATCAAATTTCACTTTGGGAAACACACACACACACTTGAAATCCTTAAAAGGGACAACACAATTGAAGCAAAATTTTGACCAAATCAAACCAATCAAAATGGATGATGGTTTAAAGCTGTGATTCTGGTGGTGGTAGCAGCAGCAGCAGGAGGATGATTTTTTTAACCTTGTGGAGCAATTCGGCATTCTCTTGCTGCAAGTCATGTTCCTGCAACCAAAAGGAAGAAGTCCAAGAATTTTATTAAATCTAGTCCTCTCTCTCTACTTTCACAAGGACCCAAGGAAAAAATGGGAGCTTGAGTTTTTGAACTCAAAAACACCATTCACAACATAAAATATGATCCTCATATGATCCATCATGTTGCTCACTAGGGGTTTGCTTAAGGAAATGAATGTATATAATATGTATATATTTTACCTTTCTTCGAAGATCCTCGATTTCTTTGAGTAAGAGTTGATTCTGGATCCACAATACCAAAAAACACAATTCTTCTGCCAAGATGAGCATTTGCAACTGATAAAACAGTCCAGTGCCAGTGCAGTACATACACTCCAAAGGCAATAAGTCTAAATGCTGTGCAACAACAGAATGGGTGCAAAAGATACCATGGAACAACAACAAAAACATAGATACACAGAGAGAAGCTTTGCAGTGTGGTGGAGTCTCAGAAGAATGTGGGATTGTTTTCAAGAAGAATGGAAATTCTACCTACCTGCCTCCTGTTGCTATCTTGCTACCTACTGACCCACTACCCAAGTCATCATGCACTTCCTTACCTTCCTTTCTTGAACCCGAGAAGATCCCATGTCAAGCTGTTGTTCCAGCTGCAGCAGGTCGGGCACAGTTAACTGCGAAAGATCCTCTCCAAGCATATGCCTGTATGTGGAGGGAGGAGGGGGCAGGGATGGGCAGGTGGGTGAGGGGAGAAAAGAAGAACTTCAGTTTTTTTCAGTTCTAAGACATTCCAGTATGTTGCAAAATCACCCTAACCAAAAATGTTGCAAAAAGTTTCAACTCCAGAAATAAATTTGTTGTGAAATTCTTGGCATCCATGTTTTTATGTGCAAATTCTATCATCAACAGACAAAATCCCAACAATGGAGACATAAGAAAAGAGAAACACAGGAACAGAGAGAAGAGACCCACCTTTGTGTGGTCTGTAGTCTTTCAAGTTGCTGCCTCAATTTGAGAACTTCGTGTCCCATCAACTGCAACAATAAATGGAGAAACAACACAAACAAGAAAGAAAATATAGCTTGAATAATTTCTTCCTTTTCTGAACTTCTTCTTGGAGTGATGATGATGAGGAGGAGGAAATTGTGCATGCAACCGAAGAAGTTTTATGGAATCCAAAGAAATTTTACTAAGAAAGAAAAAAGAAGAAGAGTCAAGAAGTTGAATGTTGAGAGCTCTGTTGCAACAAAAGTAATAATACATGGCAAAAACTTTTGCAATCAAATTGGGGAACCCAAAATTTTGCAATCTTGAGGAACCCTAAAAGTCGTGCTTACATCTGAACTGTTGTTGTTGCTGGTGCCTGTTTGCGCTCCATCAGGACACTTGCTGTATCGGTCAAGAATCTCCTGCATACTGCTCAAGAGGTACCATCACCAACAAACGTCACAAAAATCCCAATCACAGCTTAGAGAGTTACTAGATCCAGAGAAGAAGAAGAAAATCAGATTCAGAGAGACAAAGAAGATCCAGAGAAGAAGAAGAAGAAGAAGATGTAGAGAGACTGATCTGCTGGCTCGCACATGGAAAAGTCTAACGTTGATTGCTACAGATCAATTGGAAGCTGTCGAGAAGAAGATCAGGAAAATCACAAACCCTGGACCACATACATATAGGTATAAAGATCTGTCTCTAAATGCGACAGAGGAACCTCATGAAGAAGTCTGTTCTTTTTGGCACAGAAACAAGACTTAGACAGTTCTTCTTCCTCCTCTTGGCATGAAATTGTTTTTGGGCGTTGTCGTGATGATGAGACGTAACATCACGACCCCAAAAAAAATTTAAAAACTTTGTAACGATAATACTTTCTTTCGTAGTTTAGATTCTCGACGACCGAGCTTGAACCCTACTGGTGGACGTCTTGGCGATGATGATGATGATGATGATCCTCCAGGGGCGCACTTTGCTTGTTTGTATGTTTTGTTTCCTCAATTCTCGAACTGCTACGACAACATGAGTATATGAATCTTCAAGCGCAAGGACTTGAGGCTCTTGCAATTTTCAGAAGACTAAGTTTCTTTCTCGACTCAGGTAAGTCTACATGAGTTTATCTTGAGTTCGGAGCAACAACTGTTCACCAAAAGCTTCCTCACACAAATTTGACATGCAACGAAAAAGAACAACAGACTTGCATGCCATCATGAAGGTCTGAAGAAGAAGAAGAAGAAGCACCGGGACTTCCCCCTGATCAATCTCCCCAGATTTGTTCAGCCCTGCTGAAGCTCACTCCCCAAAATGGCCAAGACCGGAGAGCGAGTGATCGAGGGCGAGCATGTCAAACTCGAGGATGATGATCTGATGTATACTAGACAGCTTGCTGATCCGTTGCTGTGCAATTGAAGACTCGATTCTAGAGCTTTCTATTCATGATCTGCACTACAGCAGCTGCTGCATTCTTACGACAGACGTTCAATCTGTTTCTTTGGCTCGCGCGTGGTTGCATCTTAATCCGATCACTAACAAACTCTTGCTGACAATATTCAGCGAAGCAGCCAGAACATTGTCGACAAAACTTGCGGAAATGGATCAGACTTCGTGGTCCGACTCGCATGAATTGCAACCAAGAGAGGAAGCTCGAGTTTCAAGTTTGTTTGTTTGTTTGTGCATGCATCCATGATCTTGTCTACAACATGAGTGTGATCAATCCAGGCTGCTGCTGTTGCTGCTGTTCCCTTACGTACCTGCCGGAGCTGGCGAATTCAAACAGCTTGCCAGTGCTGGAGAATATAATGAGCGCCACTTCTGCATCGCACAGAACCGCTAGCTCGTGCGCCTTCTTCAACAATCCGCCCCGTCTCTTGGAGAATGTCACCTGCCTGCTCGTCGGATTCTCTATCTTCTTTATCTCTATTTTCCCGCGACCCATAACCTCCGCCAACTCCTCTCTCTGTGTGTCTCTCTCTTCCAGATTCTCTCCAGCTTCTCGTGACTCGTCGTTTCCTCTTGCAGAAGAGGTTGTCGGAAGTCTCTCGGTCCCCTCCTCGCGCCCTCCGAGTCTCACAGGCACAGACTCAGCCCTCAACGACGACAACAAGAGAAAACTGCAATCAAGTTCCCTCCTCTTCTTCCTCCTCCTCCTCCTCCTCGGCGGCGCAGTTCCGATGTTGGTTTCCCAATTGGGATCTAGACTTCGAGCTCACCACCTGCATATGATACTTCTTCTCTCCGCAAAACCAGCTCTTACAGCATTCGACTGGTGGAATGATCCTCGACCAGCCAGTGTCTGGCAGCACATTGACATCCTCCGCATAATCTATCTCCCCATGCCTTATCCGCCGCCTCCGGCGGGACTCCTCCAAAACACAAGTAGTCGTAGAAGAACTCTGCAACTCTGAAGACTATCAAGCCGTGACCAGCTTTGAGATTCTTGTTGCAGGCTGCTGCATTTCTTGCGGAATCTCGAGCAGGTCCTAAAGAAGAACAAGAAGAAGAAGCCGAGCGATTTCAAAACCGCCGCACCTGCAGCAGCAGTAACTTCTGCACTCTTACTACGTCTCCTCCAACATCACTCTTGATCAGACTGCAAGAACAAAGTTCCGGCCTCATAGTCATCCGCAAAACACAACCCCTAATGCAAAGTCCACAACAAGAGTTTCAGCCACCATCACCAGCAACACTAGCACCAGGAGCACAAGAGCAACAAGAAGGGTAGAAAGTCTGAGTCTTCAAATTGCGTTTGCGCTGCTGCAACAACATCGTTGCGGGGCGAGGAATCGCATGAGGTGCATGTACAGGCAGGCAGGCAGGCCGGTTGGTTGGTGGCTGCAGCAGGCAACGGGCGGCCGGCTTTCAAGACTCCGCAATCAGTGACGCTCGGCAGCGACGAGGATTTATAAGCGACCGCATGAGCAGCCGTGCGCCGCGAGTCCCGGCGCTGAAGGAAAAACCAAAAAAGCTAGGATCAGCTGCACATATCAAGCCGGACTTGACGGACTGCGCCCCTGCAAAGGTGCGCGACAGGGCGGGAGCTCGGGGGTGGATTAAACTTAGTCAGCCTCTGCCGCAAACAGCGGGCAACCTTGCACACGCACTGATCTCCTGCGCCACAATCACAGCAGCAGCTGCAACTACCAGCACAGGCACCACCTTCTTCTTCTTCCTCCTCTACGGCCCTCCTGCCCTTCTTCTCCCGTGCAGCAGCAGCTACCCACTGCCCCATTGCCCACGACTACCACCTTCAACTCCAGTACTGGACCCCGCTCGACCGCTTCGCACCAGATTCAGCGATGCTCCTGCTGGTCCTGCTGCTGCTGTGACGATTCCTTTACTCATTCCTGAACTTTGTTTATCATTCCTGCGCCATCCCCATTGCCGCTGCTGCTCTTCTTCCCGTGCACTTGCACCAGTACTTAGTGCCACCCGGCAGCTGCTCATGTATGGTAGTACATCTGCATATTGTAGCTCCGGGATGTTGCAGCGTACGACGAGATCTATGTCGCCTCCTTTCAAATCCGTTCTGAAATCGATCTCTGCAAGTTTTCCGGCTGTCGCCACGGGTACACTGCCAAGTCTGCAGCTTGTCGCACTAGCTTAGACTTTTCTTCTCAACTACTGTAGCGCTGCACTGTTGGTAGCCGCAGGTACTCACTCACTCCGGGGAACACAGGAGTTCACAGGTGGAAGTTGGAAAGGAAGAAGGAAAGGGCAGTCTGGCCCCTTCTTCTTCTTCTTCTTCTTCAGGTAGACCCCTTTTTCTTGCAGCAATCCAAGAAAAAATGCAGTGCAACAACACCACCACCACCAACAAAAACAACACAAAAATCACCACCGCAGGCAATAACAACAACACAAAAATACCGCCACCCAACAACAGTTAAAACAACAACAACAACAACACAGACCATCAATTATCACATCTCTCAAAAAAACCCTTTGTTGACATCACAGAGAGTTAGACAGAGACAGACAGAGAGACAGACAGAGAGAGAGAGAGAGACACACACACACACATACATACACACCGAGGAGCAGTTGCAAAATTTTGATGTGAAGTGAAAAACAATAAGTTGAGATGGATCATCTTCATTCATGTTCCAGCTTTTGGTGTCTTTTTTTTTTCTTATTTTTTTTGGGGGGTTCTTGCAGAGAGATTGTTGCTCACACTGCTGCATCATCTCTTCATCTTCCTCTTCTTAGACTTCTGTGTGTGTCTACTCTTGCAAAACGAGATGTGTATGTGTGTGTGTGTGTGTGTGTGTTCTTGCAAGAGTCTTATATGTCTTTGGTTTATACAAAGAGAGACATTTGTGTGTGTGTGTGTGTGTGTGTGTGTGTGTGTGGGTGTGTGTTTCTTCTTGCAAGAAATTTGTAGAGAGAGTTACAAGACTTGTGTCAAATTTTTCCAAAGCTTCTTCAGGAGTGCAGCAAAATTCAGCAACTTGGGTGGGTGGGTGGGTGGGTGGGCGGAGA
>Ga0209208_10009743_pt1 | contig 12587 bp, 3 predicted proteins | sample S1TSphfallax_3_FD_187694 | JGI IMG/M metagenome (GOLD analysis project Ga0209208, IMG submission 187694) | Host-associated microbial communities from peat moss isolated from Minnesota, USA - S1T2_Fd - Sphagnum fallax MG (SPAdes) (version 2) | ecosystem: Host-associated > Plants > Peat moss >...
CTACCTTGCGAAGGTTGAAGGTATATATGTATACATTCAAATAAATAAATAATAAAAATATGTATTCCCTATTTCACTAAAACCCCGTACTTGGGGAAAGAAGCTTTGGCTTAATTGAAGGTTATTTAATGTCAATTTGCAAGAATCTCACAATTAAAAGTAATGATTTTATTTTTATTTTATCTTTTTTTAATAAACTAAATAAATCAAAATTCCAAATGATAAATAATGCAATGTATTATTAGATATTTTTGTATATGGTGTAATGCATAATGCAAACATGTGTTTTAAACAATATTTTTTCTTCTTCAAAAAATTTTAATAGTTGCAAAAACTAGTTCAATGATGATGAATAAATTCATATTCACTTGATATTAATAAACTTCAATCCATAACTACATCCATGATTGAGTTGGTAGTCATTTAGAACATTTTATGAATACATGATTGCATAGCTTAAGATGGGAATTGCATAGCTTAGGATTGAAAGTGTAGATCGAATTACTTACCAGTAGTTAGGCATACAAAAAGCTACCTATATGTTAATTTAAAATAATTACCTATGAGGTAGGTTAACTTAAGTAGCTAAGATAATCATATTTTAGGAGGTTATTAACTTAGGTATTCTAAAGCCTTTATGTGAAAGTTATGTCAAGAGGATTTTTTTTAAGTATGGGGATCAATCACTCATCAAAGTTCATAAGTTATGCACAAGTATATTTGTAATTTTTTGCAAATTTAAATTCAATTGACTATTTGATTGTTACAAATAAACTCATATTAACTCTTTTTTTTGGTTATTTTCCCATGACGCATGATGTAAACATGTGCATCAAGCAATGTGTTCTAAAGCTCCTAAATGTATGTCTTCTATAAGGTGAACATTTCCTAGTTGGAAATATTTTTAAACAATATGAGAAAAGGGTTCAAAAACTTAAAAATCTACCAAATGTTTCACTCATGATAAAGCATAGACCCATACTTTCATAGCCTAGAAGAATACTTGAATAATTTTGTAGAGTATTTTTTTGGGTGCACACCTACAAACCAAAATAGATGACATTCATCCCCTTGGTGATTATGATGCATTAGTATTATACATTGGATGAAAAATACCTCCCAAAAATAATTCCAAAAAAAAACTCACCCATTTATTTTTATTTTTATTTTTATTTTTCTTCCTCTCTTTATTTTCTTCTTTGGTTTTTACTTTATCTTTTTCTACACCTTGTTCTTCTTGAAGTTCTTATTTTTTCTTTGTCTTTTTAAAATCTCGTTGAATTCATTAATTCAACATGGCTAAGTTGTCTTTGTATTGTTGGTCTTCAGCTTAGTACATTAGTTGATATGACATTGGCCCACTTCTAAAGCTGAAGAAGTCAATGGGGATGTTACAGTAGTTGGTCACTCATACTAGGCATGTTGCATTTGAATGTCTTTGAATGTGTGTATGTTTGTCATGGAACTATGCAAACTAATTTTTTTAAGGGTTTGGTTTTGTGTTTTTCTTCTTCAATGATATTTTGTCCAATCTAAATTCTCACTAACTATGATCATTAGGTCATTTGTCAATTTTATTTATTTAGACTTAACTATATTTGTACATAAATGTTCAATATTATGAAATGTATTTTCTATGGCTTGTGCTCTCTCACTTGTGTGTCGTGGTTGCCTATTGGTGTGTTATTTTAGATAGCTTTTATATATGTGTGTAATGTTCCATTATGCACTCACATTTGTCATTGATTCTTTGTTAATCAAGTTGTTACAATAACATTTATGCTCATTCCAAAAAAATTTGAAACATAACTTACTAGCCACTAATGTGATGACTATCCTTTAAGCAACAAATTTAACGTTTTCTTTGAAGAACATTTTTTTTTGTTAGTTTATGTCCAATTTACTTACTTTAGAATAATGTCCTTCATATCTTGCCTTTTCTACCTCACACTATTTGTTATATTTCTTTGATCATTCCAATAGGTCATAGATCAACTAGTTTTTGTCAATAAATATTGCAACATACCAAAGAAAATAATGCGGCAAGTTGGCAATATTGAAACAAAGGTGGAGGCATTAGAGCTTGCCATGACCTTCATGTTGTACAAAGGTAAGACTATTTTTTTTCATGGCATCATCTACAATGTCTATGTTAAGCATATGCGTCTCCGGAAATGGAATTATTACTCTTTGTTGCTTGTGCTTTCTTTTTTTTTGTCTACATGAAACCTTTTGGTTCTTATTGATCTATTAGTAAGTTGAATTTGTGTTTGCTAACATCTCACTAAGGGATCATTTGGAACACCTTCATTTGTATTTAATAACTTTCAAGGTTGAAAAGACTTGTGCGTTATGGAACCAATGGTGTTTTTCTTCACTTGGTTTCTTTGTACTAAAATGGTAATTACCAATCTAGACATTGATGACAAATTAATGGTAATAGATAACCACATAAAAAGCAAGGCAAGATATCAAATTCTCCATCACTTTTATCAATTGAAATGTTTTTTTATCTCATATATAAATCAAAGAATTAGTCTTCAACATGAAATATATATTTTCATATATGAAGTTAAATATATATTATTTTGGTGAACCTTGTCCCTTATCCAAATATGTCACACTCTATAATAAACTAGCCATCTTGTTTATTGTTGTAATACCTTGGCATCTTTAACATTAAGTATATACATCCAATTTGTTAGATTTTTACATTTCAAATAATAAAATTTTGTGAAAGAAAACACATAGATTTTTGAAATATTCAAGAGTATGTATTCTTGACATGGAATCTTTGAAATTCATTATTTTTTTAACAAACACATATTGAAGCTACTTTTGTTTTATAATAGTCAAATGTATAAGCAATTTGGGAAATACTATGAAAATATCAAATCATGTGTGCTTTCTTTGTCCCATGAATTTGTTGTAAGGGTTGCAATTGTCTCTCAATGCAGGTTATTAATTCAATCAAAGTCCAATTCTAATGTATTTAAAATCATGTTCAAAATCTAGCTCTTAATTTCAAATTATACATTCCTATAATTTTAATATTTGATTACATCAATTGCATGTAATTCTTATTTTGCATGTCTTTCAATCAACTATCATTATGTATCACACCAAAGTTTTCAAAACATTGAAAATCCTTTATGCATGCTAGTTTTGTTAAATGAATGAGTCAAATTCAAGTGCATTAAATTTGCAATTTGTATTTTTTTGTTCAATATATACAATTTTAGGCTTAATGATTTAATGGATCATTAAATGATATGTTATTTATGTTTGAAACATGAATTTACAATTATAATTGTAATTGTTGACTTAAACATCATGATCATTGATTGTAAAAGTTGTCAATTGAGTCAATATTTGGTTTCATATTTTCTTAAATGTTTTGGTGTGTATTAAATTATTAAATTACACATTATATCCATACATTTTAAGAAATTTTATATTATTAATGTTTTATAATGTTCATGACTCTAACAACTGGTAACACTAAATTATTTAACATTGTGAAAACTTTTGGTTTGTATTGAAAATCAAAATTACAAATAAATTCATTTTTTTTATTATAACTCAAAATTTAACTAAATTTGATGAAAGAAAGAAAATTTCTAAAGGAATTGTTTATAAATTTTCAGTTTTAAAATGTAATCTTTAACATTAATTAATTTAATTGATAGACATGTGTTAAAGTTGTTCTAATACTACATCATTTGTATCCCACATTGAGAAAGTTGGGTTTTTTTTCATTAAGTTTTGTATATTGAATGAATGGATAAATGCACATGTTTCAAAATAATAAACACAATTGAATTTAGTTTTTATTGAGATTTTTATTTTCAAACCAAACAAGTTTAACATTTTAAAAAAAATTGAGCATGTAAATTATCACTATGATTATTCATTGGGGAGGTCAAATAATATATTGTAACAATAACCTCAATTGCATTCATCCCCATTCTCATATTGTTTTCAAACTAGATTAAGGTATAATTATTCACCAAAAAATTTTTTTGTAAACATGAATGGAATTAAAACTAGTTGAAAAATCATTTTCATCATCTATTGTAAACATGAATGGTCTTAATGTTTAGATTTATTTGTAAATTTTAATAGAATATATTGAAGGCTTGTTTTAATCATTTTTTTCAAACTCAAAAAACATTGAAGCACATTCAAAAGATGAAAACAAAAAATTGACTTGGGAAGGTGTTGATGTGTGAAAAGCCAACAACAATGTGACCAATGTATGTACTTAGTACTTCATTGTGAAAAAAATTGAATTTTTTTATTCAATTCTCATTAGAAGGCGCATTCCAGTTTACAATATATACATAATTACAATAATACTAATATGAAAAAGAATGTCCTTTTAAATTTATGATATTATAATATCCATAAATTCATGCAATTCGTTGTGCATAACATTAAACATTATATGAAAGATTTATTTTTAGTTTTGTGATATCCAAATCTTGATGAAAATTTCAAAAAAATAGCAAATTCTTTTCGACTTTATGCTACAAAAAAATTGATTTGAATTAAAGATGCCCAAGGAATCAAACTTGAACATCAAAATGAAGAGTGTACCAAAAAAATTAATGTTTTTCACATTATGTAAAGATTGAATTTCATGTTATAAAATAATGGAAATGGATACATTATTTACTAGATAATATATTAATCATTTAACTTTCAAACATATCAATACTCTAACCTTACTTTAATTGATCATCACTAGTAATGTAAAGCAAGGCAAAGCCCAAATAATGTAAGTAGTAGCTATATAATCTTTTTATTATATGACAATAAAAATCCAAAGGTTTTTATTTGATTGCATGAATTTTTTCTTCATATTTTTTATGTAATTATATTAACAATCATTCAAAATGTAATTTAGTTAGCACAAACATATAATAGATGTTAGATTTTATAACATAAATGACATATCATTTAATAGGCCATTAAGGTTGAGAGTAATTTTGTTGAATGAAAAGGTGAAACAAACAATATTATTTTCCAAACAATGTCCAACAAATGATAATGCACGACTAAATTGAAATATATATATATAATTTGAATGACAATAGATTCATCAAAGGTGGTTTAAGTAGGAGGACTATAGGGGGTCCAAGCATGATTGGGGAATCCCATTTGAAACTTAAAGACTCATTCCTTGGACTCCCAAATTCACCTTTTTTTAAAAAAACTTAAGACTTGTGTGAATTTTTTTTTCTCATATCAAATGAAATAAATTTGCTCCAAGTTTTATGTAGGCCTTTTAAGTATCTATTGTTTTCACATATGAAAGTAAAAGCAATAAATCCAAGTAATAGGATTTATCCATGTGGGCCATGTTTCACCAATGACCCAAAATTCCCAAAATTTTCATTTTTTGAAACTTTGTACATTGTAATAAAACACTTGGTTTTTGTCATAGTTTAACATTGTATACACATTAACACCTAAAATGTTTGTGCTAAAAATCTTGAGCTAAAATAATTTTAGACATTCCTTATGAATCTTTGAACTTTTTTTCTCTCATGAAACAAAGTTTTGGATTTTTCATTACTACAAAAGTGGGGTGCAATTTATTAGCATAAATCATGATGGGACCTTAAAAGTGAAATAACATCATTGCATTTTACTAATTTCACCCTGGTGAAAGTTATTTCATTATAATATCACGATGTAGACATCATGGTTCATTACTAGTTAACATAATTCACTATTATAATTTATTATAGTAAATAGATTTATTTTTATGTATTTTAAAATATTCTATTTATGCTACTTTATGATATACCTTATATTATTTTAAGCTATTTTAAAAATTCTAACTTATATTTTATATTATTATAAGATATTATAAATTATTGTACCCTAAACTATTATAGGTTATTTTACCTTAAGGTATCTTAACTAGTTCATTATAAGTTTTAAAGTATTATAAATTAAACTATTCAACTAACTTTAGGCTATACCTTTGGTTAATTAACTATAAATTATTTTATCCTAAGTATAATAACCTAAAATAATCTAAAATAAAATATAATGACCTAAGGTAAAAATAGCTTAGAATAGAAAATAATAATATATGAAAAATAATTTTAAATACCCTACAATATAATAACTACCAATAGCCTATGATATTATAGCATAGAACATCCAACAATCATTTATAATACAATAATCACCAATAGTTGTAATATAACATATAATTACCAACAATAGCTTATAATACAATAATCATTAATAAAATAGCCATCAATAAAATAGCCACCAATAATAATTAATAGAATAAAAACCAATAATTATTAATAAAATAACCACTAATATGCATTAATAAAATAACCATCAATAGTCGTTAATATAATAACAACCAATAGCCATTAATAAAATAGCTACTAATAGCCATCCATAGAATCGCCACTAATAACCACTAATATAATAGCCATTGATAACCATTAATATAATAACCAATCATAACCACCAATAACCATCAATAAAATAGCCACCAATAGAATAGATACCAATAACCATTAATAACCACCAATAACCTTAATAAAATAACAACTAATAGTCATATATTAAAATTGCTTGGGATTGCCAAAAATAATTTAGGGTGAAATAATTTATAATAGACAACAGTAACTTAAGATGAAATAGCTTATAATAACTTAGAATTGTCAATAATAACATAAGGTGAAATAACCTTCAATAACCAAACGTAATTTATAATAGCTATAAGTAACTTAAATTGAAATAATTTACAATAGCCAAAAATAACATATAATAGCTTTTTAAAAATTACGATAGCTGAAAATAACCTAAAATGAAATAAACTAAAATAACAAAAAGAAACTTAGAATAACCAAAAATAGCCTAAAGTGAAATAGCCAAAAATAACCAAAAGTAATTGAGAATAACCATAAATAGCCGTAAATAATGTAGGGTGAAATAATTTAAATTAATGAAAAATAACCATATAATAATTGAAAATAACTTAACATAAGTATTATTATTTTATTAACAAAACAAAATCCATTTATTAAACTTTTTTTTTCAAAAAAATGGTCATTAAAATGTTAGTGAATAATGCTATTCAATTTTTTTTTTTGTTCAAATGATTTTAAACTTTCAAAAGAAAATAAATGTAATTATGTACATTATTGAATTTTTTTTTAAAGCAAACTCGAATCATTTCATTTGAACAAAATTTCAATAAAATATGAATTTTCAAAGTTTATGTTTTTGTAATGTTTAAAATGAAGTATTTGATAAATAAATGTAATGTAACATATTACCATAACAAATGGGGTGGTTTGATGGTAAATGTGTTTGCCTCCATTTCAAAAGTCAAGGGATCAAATTTCATCAATGGCGTTATGTGTGGTCAACAATGGTATGTTAATTGAATATTCTCTTATCGAATTCTTGAAATAGGTGCCTAGGTTGATTATGTGGCCTACGTAGGCTAGGTTTAAGGTAGTGACACATGTCAATAAATCATAGGTTTAAAAAATCATGAAATTATCAATAATATTATATATTAAATAATTAAAATTTAATTGATTTCCATGCTTATTAGTTAAATAATTAACAAGTGAATGATTTAGTAATTTGTATTTCACTTGAAAGTAACCTTGTTTCACTAAGTACTAGTGAAATAATTCATTGTCCATAGCAATTGGTCCCCGTTCATTAAGGGGTTAAACAATTTCACTAGGTAAAAATGTCAAAATTCATTCAAAATTTAGTGAAACCCTGAATGAATTAGGATGCATTTCCTAATAGTGATTCTAGGACTTGTTAGGAATCTTTAAACTCATTTAAATTTGAAATGTGATGTATAAAATAGTACTTTAATCATGTATGTATATGTGTATGAAAAAATGAAATTTCAAAATGAATGTGCCATTAAATTTTGAAATGACATGTTCAAGTGAGGGGGTCCACTTGATATATAATGAGATAGTCTTTTTTAGTACCCCACCATGCTTTGACTTTATGGTCCCATAGTTTTTCATCCTACCATATTCCAATCCCAAATAAGCTATTATAGCCTTTTTTGTGTCCTTTTGTGCCTCAATTTCCTATAGGAATGAACATGTTTTGAACTTCAAAAACATTTAGAAAAAATTATTGCTTTGTGAATTTCTTTTTAGTTTTTAATTTTTTATAACAATGGAACATATTTGAATACAAAAAATGAGAATGGAAAAATGTGTTTGCATTAACATACAAAAACCAACTATGATGAAGTCATTTCAACCCTATTCATCATACTCCTTTTTACTTCTCCCAACCCATAATTTGTTTTATTTCACATATCATAAATTTCACAAATTTGTGTGATTTCTTGAAATTATCTAAATAGTATATAAGAATTATAAGTAGAAAATGCATGAGGGAGCAAATGTGAAAGCATGCAATGAATTTGGTAATGATTGAATGAAAATGTTTTTCAAACACAAAACACAAATAAAAGTTGATCATAAATTGAAAAATATTGAAATTGTATAAATATCAAATAGATTGTGATTTTTTATGAAGCATCTTTTGTCATTAGTTTTCTTTGTTTGGTCAAGCACATATTTCCTTTTCCCTCATTATGAGTAATATGGTCTATGTTTTTGGCCCAAATGTGAACCAATGTTGAGTGGATATTTGGAACATCTAAAAATCCAACTAGGATATCAAACTAGATATCACATTTGATATCCAACATACATAAAAATTTATGATATCCAAGAATAACATATCCAATGAATCCCAAGGTTATGAGATCTCTAGTCATGTGATATCTGAAATATAATTTATATTTCAAAATCTTTGTCCTTCATGCAAATATGACCTACCAGTTATTAGATTTTTTTTTAAATCATCTTATTTTTTCCAATATAATTTATTGTCCATGGATATCATTTTTATATCTATTTTACTTGAAATATTATAGTATTTTGGCATCTTTTACACTTTAATATTTAAATTGATATGATATTCCATTATAATTACGAATTTAAACTAAATTATTGAAAATAATGGAAATGGAAATGTTATTGACTACACAATAAATTAATCATTTAAACATATTAATATTATGTCAGTTGATTATCATTGGTAATGCAAAGGAATACAAAACCTGAATGCAACTAAATTACATAACCTTGGATCAATCTGAAGCTTTCATTTGAGTGTGAAATATATAAAAATAATGGAATTGTTTTTGGTCACCAAATGGCAATTATCTAGTCAAAAAGGAAAAAACACTACCAATGACCATTTTGGAAATCATTGTATTTTTCACAACAACAAATCTTGGGTTTTACTTGTCTAGTTAATAAAACAATTATTGTTTTTTTTTACTACAATTGTAAAATATAAGTTCATGTTAATGATTGCATAGTTGTAAAGGACATTGTGGTGCCTTGTAGCATTATGGTTTTGTGACTATAGTCAATATCACGACTTGATGGTTTTTACACAAATATCAAAATATTATTTTTAATGAATTTTTAATCATTCAAAATTAAGTAATAACAAAATTCCATTTATTCTTGCAACTTTTGGTGAATAATAACAATTTATGGGTGGCATGCCACATGCCGCATGGCAATGAGGTTGACTAATAATCACAACACCTCATGACTTGTGACATTAATTTCACATCATGATTCATGTCATTGATTTGATGGATTAATTTCATTTATTAGTCAGTTGAAAATATTGTTGTCCTTTGCGATTAATAACAACTTGGTCTTCCATGTGATGATGACATGGCATGCCATTTGGCAACAAGGTGTCACAAATTTTCATGGCAATCCATGATTTTTAATGACACCATAAGCTTTTGTGTGTCTTGAATTTATGGCACCAATATTTGTCATGTCATGCCATTTGTTTTTTGATGCCATGAGGTTTTTTGAAGTCATGAATTCACATGCATGTGTACATGTACTAAACAATCCATTGTTAACTTGTAATTATGACTACAACATTAACAGTCATTTATGAAAAAGGGAACACATAATTCTTTAATTTTTTAACTACTTAACACATTAGCTTCGGTTAACATACCTATTAAGTTAACCTATGTACATAGGTTATTTAGTAAAAACCTACTTCGTAATATAGGCTACGTTGTAAGTTATTTAATTAAACATAAAAAAATTATTACATTTAGTATTTTAAATAAACCAAAAATAGGTTACCCTACTAATATGTTAATTTAGGTAAACTTGTTTAGGTTCCTAACTTAAATTTTTTTGCCAAGTCAACCTAGGTAACCTCATTACAAGATATTTTTTCATTTTGGTGTTCAAGTTTTCATCCATTACACTACCACGTGTTTTTATATTAGTTATATTTAACACAAAAATTTAAAGTTCAAAATTTTTAGCCTTGAATTAATCTTGACCACCCCAAGTTGACTTAGATCAACCTACCTACTACCTACCAACCTAGCCTAAACCTAGACTTCCATGGGTTGACTTTAAATGAACTAATTTGTCAACCTATACTACTTACCAACCTAGCCTAAGTTAACCTAAACATTTTTAGGCTAAAAAACAACCTAGGATAATTATGTTCCATCATAGTTGCATCTAATTGCATAGACTTGAAGTGGTTACAAATTTGCCTTTTTACTCATAACTCTTTTCATTGTATGTACAACTTGTGTTATTTTTTAATGTTTTGATATATTGAAAGGTCTAGTTTTGATAAGTAGCATCCAGTGATCACTAAGTGATTGATGTTCTATTGCATTACAAAACATGTATAACGATGTTTCAATACAAATATTTTATATGAAGTGATTAGTTTTGGAGTTGGTTTGTAATTTCATTATCTTTTTGCATTCAAATATCTATGTTACATAAAAGATTTATGTGGAAGGGTTTTATATTGATGATTTTTCGTTAGGGTTTGTGGTATAGGCTTATGCCAAACACAATACACCTTAACAAATGACAATCCTATAACCTACCCAAATGCAAGACATAACATTATAAATAATTAAAATAACTAGCAATGATCATGTGGCAAGCTTATTGAAAATTACTTGAATTTGGTGGCCATCAAATGGCCTTGCTCCCACTCACTAGGTTGAGTTAAGTTTGAAATTAACATTTTAGTATGGAATTAATTAAGTTGATGTTAAATGCTAACATTGCTCAAAACATTATTATCAAAGGAATCAATGTCAATGCAAAAGGTGACAATGGAAAAATGCTTTTGCATTGCATTTAGCAAGTGGAGATAACCATGATGGAGTTGTTTTGATATTATTCATGGTACTTTAATTATTTTGTTTCATAGATCACAAATGGTACAAATTTGTGTGATTTCTTGCAATTATGTAAATATTTATATGTGAGAATTATATGTACAAAGGGCGAGAGGGAGAAAATGTGAAAACACATTTATGAATTTGGTAATGATCTAATGAAAATGTGTTTTGAACATAAAACACGAATATAGGTTGACAAAGGATCTTAGAAATGTGTTTTTATAATTTTTATTTTTTTTAATGGAACATTTTTTGTTGTGAGTTCTTTATGTTTGGGGATGCACATTTTCTTCTCTTTCATTGTGGTTTTCATTCGCTTAAGGTGTTACACAACAAATGATGTTCATCACATTATTTGTGCATTATGTGAAAAGAAATGATTAAAAAAACTAGTGAACCAAAAAAGAAAGGATGTAATATTATCTTCACTATTCTTCTTATGTAATTTTCTTTTTGGCTAAAAATCTATTTTGATACTTTCTTAACATCTCATTAAATTTTATGATCACATGGGCATATTCATAATAGTACCAATTTTGGACACATGACTCAAGGATTTTATTTTTGTTATTTACCAAATATAAAATATACATGGAATGAATTTAAGTGTGAAAATTGGGATAGTTCAAAATATGATAATTATATGGTCATGGTGATTTTCACATGTGTATGTAATTATGCATCAATACTTTGGTTAAGAAAATAAGAAATGAAAAAAATGAATATATAAGTTGTTATAAACAACTTGACATGTTTTCTTGCATGATTATTTCTTGCACATGTGATCAATATTTAGGGCCACAAATTTTTAATCTAATGAATACAAAAAAATGAACCAAATGGCCAAAAGTAGTTTTTTCATTACACCCTTTTGGAATGAATGATGTAACTTTCAAAATTCTTGTACCATGTATGATCTAATCAAATACATTTAATGAACATTGGCAAACATTGCAAACATTGTTTCTCCATGAAACAAAATTAAATTCAATTTTTGCATTTTTTTATGCATTCCTGTTTTATTCCTTTGAGGTGAACATTGTAGTTAAAACAAGGATCCAAACTATTTAAAATGACTGAAAAAGACACATATATTGTATCCAATCTATTTTTTTAAATTTTATTAATTTAAGATGACATCATTTTAGTTATGGTCATACAACAATCCACTAAATTATAAAATAATAAATGTTATAAAAACTAAAAATAGTCCTTTTCAAAAAACATTTGGTTAGAAAATCCTTTTGGGTACCCTGATTGTGAATATCCCCACATCATCATTATA
>Ga0209208_10009744_pt1 | contig 12587 bp, 6 predicted proteins | sample S1TSphfallax_3_FD_187694 | JGI IMG/M metagenome (GOLD analysis project Ga0209208, IMG submission 187694) | Host-associated microbial communities from peat moss isolated from Minnesota, USA - S1T2_Fd - Sphagnum fallax MG (SPAdes) (version 2) | ecosystem: Host-associated > Plants > Peat moss >...
TATTTAATACTTGTGTGGAATTGGTTATGGGTCAACAATGTGGATACTATTAAGGTCATGGGTCAATGCACACTTTTCCACCTTAGTGTGTCCACCAATAGGGTAGACTAGCCCATCATTGATCGCATGCCTGTGATTGAACATTTATTTATATTTTCATCATATGTGTTTCATTTTGAGTGATTTAAAATGTCATGGGAGCATTGCCTTAAGCTTTAGAAATCATCTTTGAAGTGCAAAGGAAAAGTAATAATAAAAACCTAAACAAAAGAAAAAAGCTTTCCAACTTACAAAACACATTTTATTTAATTTATTTTTTCTTTTTGGACCCCCCTTACTTTCAAACCTCATAATTGTCTTATTTCTTATTCATTTTAAACAATTTAAAGTGTTATATGAACGCCACCTAAAGTTCTACAAATCATCTTGGAATTTTAATAACAATAGAGCAACATACAAGGAATTTTTTGGGTGTCCATGAATTGACCTTTGTAGCGTTTGATGGTTTTTTTTTTTTTTTCAGTTCTTGACCCCCTTTATTTTGGGGGGCCATAACTTTCTCATTTCTAATATGTTTTCAACAATTGTTAGTGTGTTAAATGTGCCAATAGAAGGGGTTCAAGTTTTTTTTTAACACTTGAAAAATGGAGCCCTCCCTTTAGATTTGGCCTACCTTGAATTGTTAAATGTTTGGTCACTAATTGGTCTACCCTATCATACTTTCTCATTCATTATGAAAAATAAAGTAGAAAGGGAAAAAATTTGGAGAATTTAAAATTAGGTGAAGTTCAATCTAATTTTGTGTGAATATATGGTTGAGGATATACAAATTGTGTAAGTGTATAAATCTTATTCTAATTTTCGTAGAAGTTAACATATGACATTAAACATGTAAGAGCATTTTCATCATCCACCCACTTTGCAACATTGTACCTTAAATCCAACGGCTAATTTGATGTGAAAAGTTGTTGGATTGCAATTTCGTTTTGATTCACATCCTGTCACATAACTTTCAATCACCACTCTTGGTCACCATTGTTGTTTCTCTCACACCTTTTGCACTCAATCATATTGCACCTTTCCACACCTTTGATCATTATTTTGTTTTTTCATTTCAATCACATCACACAACACAAGTTTTTGAATGTTTAGCACAATCATCTTCATCATTTTATTTTATTTTTGTGAAGTTGTACATGTTCACTTGCTTATTGTTTGTGGAATGATGAAACATTGGTAAGGTGAGGTTCAAATTTGACCACAAAGTTGAATTGAAGGAACATGATTATGAAAATAATTTAAAAAATTGAATGTTATTGTCATAATCTAAGGTCAAGCTTGATGCACACATCCGCCATGGTAGGTTCAACCAAGTTGTAGAGTAAATATTGAAAGGGACAAGGTCCAATAATCTTGTTGAAATTTGATTTAAATCTAAAAGTCTATTTTGATTAGTAGACCATTCATATGGAACACAAGTTAACATTTGAACAATGTATAAAAGGAAAAGATCAAATACAAGATATGAAAAGTACAATGTTGTTGTATTAATCATGTTGAATAAAAACTTGAGCTTTCATTCATTTACATTTTGCATTTGTTTTCACACATTTAAAAAATATTTTTCATGCTTGTATCTAGTTGATTATCTTTAAACAATAAATCAAAAACATCATTAAGGTGTTGTTTAGTTGTTTTTATTGGAGATGTAAAGACTATGTAGTTGACAACATTCAACCTCATTTGAAGCTTTTGTAAGTTTTTAACCCTAACAAAGCTTGAAGTATTTATGAGCTTCTTCAAGGGTCAATTATGTAGCAAGAATGGTGAACAAAACTATCATTCTTTGGTTCTAAAAAATAAAAAAAAATTCAACATGGTAGTAGCCATGTTCACTTTGTTAAACTTTGAACACAAAAGGCACTTTCATTCATTTTGCCAATTTGATCTAATTCTTTTGTTGATTTTGAACTAGGTGATCAAGTTGTTGGATTAGTGGGCAAACTTATCGAGAAACTTTCACTGAATATTTCCACTTATTTTGTGTTAGTTGTCTCCATTGATGGTGTGGAATGTTAGCACTTTGCTTGAGTAGATTTGTGCATGTTACTCAACATTTCACCTTAGTGATGAACTTTGTGCAACAACAATTAGCAATGCAAAAAGAAAAGAAATTATTGTCGTGGATGATTGAATTTTTGAAGACCTTGGTAAAAATTTTGTATTGCATTTTCAACAAATGTTTCAAATTCTTACAAAACTTCAACAATGTTATGATTACCAATAAAATTCATAAAATCATGTTTGATAATGTTCCATTTTATTATAATGACCTTGTAGGTCTTTAAGTTAATCCAATTAAATGATTTTGATTATAGTGCTTAGTGATTTGCTCCCAAAATGCATTATTTTTCTAACCATTCCCAATGTTTAGATCTTGTGAAGCATGTAAGAAAAGCAACACAATTTTGCATCTTTGTTAAGAATAAAAAATTCTCTTTCTTTGTTCTTGTTAATGTATTGGACTCCATTTTACAATGATTGATGATTTCATTCAATGCTTTTGCAAAGCTCCATGTGGTGTTTGATTTTGAAATGTAAGCACAATAAAGTGTACATATTTGTTACTTTTTCAATGTTGGATGAAAATAAATATATAATAACAATAAAAACCATCAAAAAACTATTGTACATTGAATTCTTAAAATTAAATGATTAAAAAAAAAATTAACTATTGTGCATTAATTATCAAATTTTAAATTATTTCAATTAGTTTTTTGTTCCATTGTTTGAAATACAAGTTTGAAATATATTTTTTTGCAATCAAGGATTGTGTAAAGTATGGAGTAAGTAGTTTTTTACAAATAAAATTTCTATGTTCTATTATAATCACACCTCAAGAATATAATGATATTCATATCCCCAAAAGTAATTGAGAAAATAAGTTTGAAAAGTAATTGAAAATGTTCCCATTTACAAGTTTACCAGTCAACAAACAAGGATACTTTTAAGATTTGTTTGCTTTTAATTTTTTGGAATTTTTTTTATAGTAGTACTAGAGGTGCAATAAGGTTTTCAATTGTATTCCACCCATTTTTATGCTACTTGTTTGGTTTCATATGCATTTGGATATAGGGTAAAAATAAAAACATTCACTTTTTGTGTTTACTTTATCATGCTTCTACTTGTCAACAAATTCATTTGGTGTACTTATGCTTGCTGCTAGTATTATGCAAAGGTGAAAAGAAATAAATATGTTGAAACCCTCACTATTAAAAAACTTAATCCGAATTCACTATGTAGTTCTACCCAAATTAGGCCAACTAAAAAAGAGCTGATCCAAACCACTCACCCGTAGTTGTTCAGTGGACTATTTCCATTTGAATGTGTGCATAGTGAATTATTAATAGATTTCATATTGAACTTTTAGTGGATTCATAATGGATATTGAGTGGAAATTGGTGGACTTCAATGGATGGGAGTGCTAGATGGTGGAATCATAGTGGACACCATGTCATGCATTCTAGATCACTCATCATTTATAGTAAGAATGCATGTGGGTGCAAATGGGTCTTTCCCAATTAGTGTTGTGTGGAATGTCAAGTGAATTGGAACTAGGTTTTTTAGTAATGCCTACAGGCTTTTTGAATTCTAGAATTATGTGTAAGGTTGCAAAACAAGCACCAATGGTAATATGCACAAATGGTTTCCATTTGTAAGCAATTTATTAGCAACAATGGAGATGCTCTATGTGTTCAAAACATGTAGACATAGTACTAATGTTTTTGGTCTTTCTCTTTTAATTTTCTAAATGTAACAACAATGGCGATAATTGCAAAAAAGATGTAACATTAGTGATAATTGTTAGAAAATTTAAAAATAACCTCAATAATGAAATGTTTTCAAATACTATCTACAATGGGAAAACAAAATTAGCCCCAAACTAACAAGTTTGTAAAAAATGCGGCATATATTTTTTTCTTTGAATTGCTCTTGTAAATTTTGCAATACATTTTCAATTCTTAAGTTTTTGAAAATGTGGCCATTTAACCTACCTTATTAGACATGCCCAAATCTTTTTTTACACTGGTTTGGGTAAATTTAAATGATAATAATTTACATTTCCTCTATGTAAGTTTAAAAGGAAATATATAAAGGGGGTAAGTGCCTGTATAATGAGTTGGGTTGCACAAATGTAAATCATTTACACTTCCACTATTTTTCATGTCTATTTGCACACCAATTACACTTTCCAATACAAGAAGGTGGAAGCTGTACACAATTTCACAATGCTTTTGGCTTAACTTGAGTATTCTTCCTACCATACAAGTCAATTAAATTTTTTGCCTATAAGTTCTAACTGACTCCCACATTTTGAGTATTGAACTGCACTTTCAAATATATCTTGCAAGCAGTGTGTGTTTTTTTGGCAAAATTTCGCCAAATTTTGATTTGAAGAATATGATTTCAACCTACACAGAGGATTTTCCATGGAAAAAATGGCCCAAATTCGCCAGATTTTCAAATAAAAAAGTTTCTTGATTGCCATATTTTGATGATAAGTTCCAGCAGGTAGTAAAAAATATAAATGGATTCTATTTTTTTCCTACTTTCATATCTAGTCTGTAGCCAAATCTGGCTAAATCATCTTATAGATGATCACCACTTCAGCTACATCACAAAATTGAAAAAACAAAAACCCCTGCTTGCAAGCAAAGAAGACCCATACTTGTCAGATGCACTACGGTAATCTGACAAAAACCCTCCACTGAGATGCGGTTGGGGAGGTAAGAGCAAAAAGGTTATTACCATTGGCCATAAATGATGGTAGGAAATATTGTCACAATCAGGGCACCGACCATAAATCATGGTATAACTAAGCCGAAGACATCCCGCCTCGGTTTATGAGAATATTCTTACGCTAAGGTAAAAGAAGCCCAGGCTTTTCAATCCCTTGCCATAAGCATATTCAAGAAAACCCAGGTTCTCTTGAGCCTAGCCACGAGAATCTTCACCTGGCCGAGACTGGCTACTACTGTTCATGGCCAGTGAGCTTTAGCATATTGAGGGTCTAGTACTTAGAGTATACATTCACCTTCTTGAGTGAGAGGTCTCTTAGACTTTACTTTTCATATTTACTGAGGAGGGAAATGTTAAATTTCGACTTAGAAACCCTGACTTCATTCCGGTAATCTATAAGGATTACACACAACTAGGATTTTTTATTTTAAAAAATTTTCCTTCAGTTTTTATTTACATAGCCTCACTAAAGAACATTCAAAAAAAGAAATGGCATCAGTTGGGTCTACTTTGGTAGACACTGTTCACTTTTCTGGGCATCCTTGTATTCTAACTACATACCTAGTCCTTAGGTTAAAATCTGGATTTTTTTTGAATTTTTTGCACAATTGTTTTGGGGAAATGGAAAATTTTACTGGGAATCTGAAACATTATATCCTTTTTCCAGGGGGGGGAGGGTTTCCTACGGTGTCAAATTTCGTGATACAAGAAAACATTGGAACAACCCAAAAATAATTGCAGTTTGACTAGAGTTAGCCAAGTATATGCAATCTCACATACTAGAATGGTACTAGTTAAAAAATTTGTAAGAAAATTCGATACCAAATGGTATATGTATTAAAAAAATTGTCAACTTTACATACTGCCATAATATGAATATAAATAGCATGGAGACCTATATCAACATGTATTGAACATGAATATTCTTATTAGGTGAAAGACCCATTATACATTAAAATGTTCTCCTTAAAATACCTTATTTTGAAAAAGGTTATTTTATGTCACCTTTGGATTCAAGTTTCTACCAAACACATGGACCCAAGTGAATACACAGCCACATGATGATCTCATCTCCTAGCAAAGACAGATGCAAAAGAAAAGGATTTTAGAAAATATCTGGTTGTAAATGAATACACTTCAAAAATATATTGTTAATATCTGGCAAAATATCATTATATATTTTATATTTCAAGAACAACATGAGATCAATTAGAAGAACCAGTCCACTTACAAAAACTTGAAGTAGAGGGAGGAACATCAACTAAATGGAGTGTTGATCTCATCTTTCACATAAACTATGCAAAGAAAATCATTCCAAAAACTGTTAAGTTGTTTAAGGGATTTCACTTCATAAATCTAATGTTGTCAATATCCATTTACACTTCAAGAACAACTTCAGCTCAACTAAAAGAATTGTCTCTAGAAAAACTGACGTGGATCTACTCATACAAACCACTGTTGGGGGGGGGGGCGAATTTTGAGGAAAGCAAGATCTCCCTGCTGCTTGTTGTAGTGGAGATGTGTTCATAAATTTGAGGCTTAATGTGCATTAGACAAGTGATCGTGCAACTGTTCTCTTTTGTGTTTGGGAACAAAGGGGAACACAGAGGGGCTGGGAACAGTCCCAAACTGCGCTTACATTTAGTTTGATAAAAATAAAGAAAAAATTCAATGGAATTTTTAGACTCACATTGGATGGGCAACTTGGATCATTCATTTCTCTCTCATTTCAACTCCATTTTGGACAATTAGTTGTTATACAATTCATATGGATCTTCTATATATCTATCACCAACTTTTAAAGAAAATGGAGCATGGTGTCTTGATCCAATTCTCCAAATACTTGCCGTGGTGAAAGATGTCCAAAATGAAGAGAAAGAAAAAACAACTTTCAATGGTGAAAATTTTCCATTTCTTATTTAAATCTCATTTTCTTTGACTGAAATAATAAAACTTGCAATCCTTTACAAGGTTACTAAGTCAAAATTTGAAAATTCCAATGTGTTGCATCATTTTTAGGATATTGGGGGGACAGGGTGGTGTGCTTTGGAAATTGCTATTGTTTTGAGTCAATGTCAATTAAAGGTTAATGCCATTACTCTATATCATGTTATATATCAGTCCAAAGTCTATAGACTTGCCCCTACAATGGCTTTCACTTTTTGTCACAGTCGGCATTAGATGGTGGTGCATGGCCACAGTAAACCAGCGCCCACCAGTGCACCATCCACTGGATGCCGGTAATTACTCAGTTGTGGATGAACCTCAAGTGAGCTAATATTTCGTTTCACCTTGGTAACCAATTCTGTGGGAAACAGGTCACATCTATAGGTAGTCAGGAAAACAGGTAATTACGAGGTCAGTGGATGGTTCATACAAGGGCTGTTTTTACTACCTACTAACAACCTGCTTGTGGGCTGTTAATAGGTATGTAAGAAAAAATAGCAACCAAGCTAACCACCATTTGGCACCTTATTAAAGAGCTTCAATTAATCACCTGGGGGGATCAAACCCCAGCCATAAAGACTTTGCCCATCACAACATAATGTCTCTTGCAAATTAATAAGTTAGTAATGTTCTTAAAACAAAAAAAAAACATATTTGAATTCTGTTGAAGGGAGTAATCTTTAATGTAGTGAGGACCCTCAAAACAAACCACCAACAGGTCCATGAAGATTGTGTTCATTGTTCACATACAATAGCAAAATCTCATCAAAATTGTCTCATGTGTACCTTCCACAAGACATTAGAAAGGTAGGAACAAATCAAATTTGAAAGCAATAGAGGGATTTAGAGACATTTCATATATTTTTGCTTGGGTTAGTTTGATTGCTTGCATCAAATCAATGACACAAATGTTCTAAGCTTGTGCAAATTTAATCAAGTTTTTTTATTGCACTCAAAATAAGTACAATGCAAGCAACGATTAACTAAGTTTCAACATTAGCCAAATGTTCCAAGTTGGAGATAACAATTGAGATTGTAAAATTTTCTAATGCCATTTTCAACAAAAATGGACATTGTATTCTTACAACACCTATATAAGTGGGCTTAACATAGAAATCCAATGGTTTTGACTTTGTTCAAGATCTTGAAGCCATCTTGTTTCCATGATCTCCCCTAGCTTAACCAATTCTAACAAACGAATTTTCGGAGAGTTGGAAAAAATTCATAAAGTGAAAAACTATGATTCCTTCAAGGTGATTGACCATGTGCAAAATAGAAAGGGTTTAGACACCTAGATTTGTTTAATGCACCATGTAACAAACTCTAGACAATCATGAATGGAACAAATTGAGACTAAACTGAATAATACACTTATGTGATAGCCTTGAAATAAACAAACCCCATCAACACCAAAAGACATATTAATTTTCAAAAAATTGACATTAGTATAAAAAATACCTCCATTCCCACAAATTGTGGATTGCATAATCACTATAATGAAGTTGGTCACATTAAAACCATCCACTACATGTTTTAAAGACAACAACGTGGGGACTATTGTCCAATTTTGAATGGTGTACATGAATGAATTGATAGCGAAGATTGTGTCAATTATAGTAACTTCATCACAAAAAGAAACCAAAAAATTTAACTTTATCCAATGCAAGCTTGGTAGTTTGCATGATGAGCTTTAGCCATACCCCACCTTTCATTCTCACATTATTTTTTCTTTGGGCATGGCTTAATGTTCAAGGTTATTAAAATGGACGTGATGTGTCCATTTTGTGTCAATTGTCATGTTAGTGTCTATCTTGACACATTGGTTTTGTTTGTTAGGACGGACACAAGAAAATATTCATTTTCATTAAGGTTGCCCTTTGGATGCATGGCAACCAAAAACGAACTTGGTTGTTGTAATCATGATGACCAAAAACTTTTAATCAACAAAAGAATGGTGACCGAAAATTTTTGGTCATCAAACTTGCAACAACTAAAAATCTTTAGCTATCATTGAAAGTTTTCAATCTCCATCCTTGTGATGACCAAATTCTTTTGGTTGCCATTCTTTTGGTGATCAAATTGTTTCACTAACTTTGTGTTGGGTAATAAAAATTGGAGCATGCATTCCAAAGTCATTTTCTCCTTTGAAGTGTGTTGGGCTTTATGTTGTTTAACAAGCAATGATTGCCATATACCTTGGGAGGGAGGGGTGAAACCTCTATGGGTGTTTGAAGTTTTAGATTGTCATATTGTTTTTGTAATTAGTGTTGAATTTCATTGTGTGGCCCTTAAAGTGGAGTTTGACCTTATTATTATATATTAATCCTTTAATCAAATATGTTGTTGTATATTTTTTATGGAAGGTAGGTAGAAATGTGGGATCCATGGTTATTTAAGTACCTTGGACAAGTCAAGTAAGGTCAAATGTAGGTTTTGTAACAATGTCATCTCTTATCACAAGGACAAAATGCTCTTGGGTGTAGTTATGGTAATAGGGCCAAAAGTAGTTGTAACCATTGTTTAATTATGTGTTTTTTACATTAATTTTTTTAAAAACAAATTTGAACTTTAAAATAAGTTAAATGTTTTGCACATGATCAAATATAATATCATATTTTAAAAATGTCCAAAATATGAAATTATTTCATTAACATTTGGACCTTCAAAAGTAATGTAAAAGTCCTTGTAACCATTTGTTTTTAAGTAGTAAAAGAACTTGTAAATGGACTTGGAAAACTTGGAAAATGACATATTTTTGGTAAATTTTTAACACAAACCTTTAAAAAATAGTACAAAGTTTTTTCAAAAGATTTAAAAAGATTTTATTGAAAATATTCCAAAAATATGCCTTAACACATTGTCATTTAAAGGGGTGCTAGTGGCTCTTATTAGCCCATTTGCATCATCTTCCGTTTGGGTTATTGACATGATGGAAATTGGCAAGCTAGTATTGCAATGTGTTTAAAAGCATAGGCATAAATGAATTCATAATTTGTTGTTTGTGGGGAATTGTCCTTCAACCATCAAATGACATGTTTGTACCACTAGCCTTTGATGGGCCAATAGAAAATGTGACAATTGAAATGTTGAACCCTTCAACTTGGAAGGAAAATTTGGTTTGACATTTAATTTTCAAGTGGAAGAGGTTCAAATTTGCACCTTGCTTGGGAACAAGATAAAAGGTATTAATAGATCCACAAATAACAACATTCAAACCTTTCAATAGGTTTCATTATTGAAGGGATTGAACTTAGCTAAAAAATTAAAGTTGGATAAAAAGTGGAGAACTTTTTTTTATGAAACGAACATCCTTTTCAATGTTGTGTGACACTTGGCATTCATAAAATCTATGAAAGAAACCTCCAAATCTTGAAGCTATTATGAACCCCCATCATACCATGGATTACACATAGATTTGTTAAAACAATCTAAGGTTGATTTGTCTAAACATATTTTTGAAAGGATGTGAAATTCTATTCACAAATATGGAGCAACCATTTGTTTTAATGGTTGGGACAATGTTCTATGATGTCCATTATCAAACGTAGTGTTTATTTGTCCCAATGGTGATGTGTTTGTAGGTGCCATTGACATAGTAGGAAATCATAAGGATGCTTAATACATATGTAATGCATTGGCCATATATAGTGATAGATTGAAAATGTTAAAGTTGGCAACATTGTCAAAATAGGTAGAAACAATGTTTCAAGCATGTGAAATGCAACTAACCTTCTAATCTTTCATCTTCTAGGCCTTTATTTCAAGGTTGTGTTGTTCATTATTTGGACTTGCTACTAAAAGATTGGGGGAAAGAAGCATGGGTAAAATGAATTGTGAAAAAGGTGAAAGCTATTTTTTTCATATGACAACACCATGCACCACTGGAAAAAGTGGTGGAATTGGTCAAGTTGGTTTCAAAAGTGGTCCTAGTGGCCTCTAACATTTATCACATTTGATGGCAAACAACCCATCATGGGGAGGGCATGACTTGTCATGAAAACATTAGCATGATATGTTTTATCATTATGAGATCAACCATTTTCATTATCATCAAACCTTGAAAATGTAATGGAAAATCAATTTTATCATCAATGGAAGAAGTTGACAACTAATTTACATTATGTAATGGCATTTCTCAAACCATATTTATTGGGTGAAACTTGCCTCCATGATGATGTATATACAAAAAAAATGTTAAATCATGTGTTACAAAAAACATTAATAATTCAACAACCTACACTCAAGCTTTAAAAGGCTTTGTTAACTTTGTTGAAAGTTGAAAGCCTTTTTCTAACACACCCCCAATGAACAACCTCAATTTGCTCCCACATGAGTGGTGTGATTGGAGCTAATGTCCACACACATTTGCACCCATTGCTTATTGAATCTTGGTGCAAATGTGTTTGGCATCATCATGTAAGTAGAGTTGGAATTCATATTCATTTGTCCATAGCAAAGTGCAAAATCAATTGACAATGAAACATGCTGAAGACTTGGTGTACATTTACACTAATAATAAGCTTTGCTGAGAATGATTTGGTGCCAACCCCATTGCATGGTACACAAAAAATATGTTGTTTAAAGACCACATATGTCCGATGTTGGTTTCGATTTAGATGGAGGCATCACATTAGATGTAAAACCAACATGAGCTTTCCAAATTCCAACTAATGACCCATCGAAAGACCTATTTTCAAGATTGTTGTTTAATGTTAGCATTTGGGAATGACTAACATTCGACAATGGGGATACAAATACCATCATCCCACCCAATAATGTGCCATAATAGATGTACTTCCTAATCTTCCCCACATTAAATACATCCATTAAGCATGAAGCTGAAACCTGCCCCCCCCCTACCCCTCAAATGTGATCACATTCAAATGAGCCAAAAACCATGTTGGATGACTGAAATTTTGTCAGTTTTCTCAAATATATTTATGTAATGCTACTTTAATGTCATGTTTTGATCAAGGAAATTTATGTTAAATGATTTATATGAATGTTGAAAAATTCCCAAAAAAATCATTTAATTTAATAAATTGAATTTTGTTTTTAGTAAAGGACTTTTGAACTTTAACACCCCAAAATCTATTTTATAAAACACTAGGTTAAAGAATTTAATAAAAAATAAAAAAATTGATGGGAAAAAAAATGAAATGATGATAACCTACCATCCACATATGAAAAACATGCATAATTTTAAAAATGTGGTACTTGAAATTTTTAGAAATTCAAAATCTAATTTTAGAATTTTCAAATTTCAAGACTCATTTATTAGATATAAATGGGTCATAAAATGTGTGACATATGAATAGAGTTGTGGCTTATGATATAAAAAAATAAAACTTCAACTAGTTATCATATTTTAACGTGAATTGAAATTATGATCATTTTTCAAGACAAAATGAAAATACTAATAGAGTTTGTACACTTTAAATATTTTTAATATTCATTCAAAAAAATTAACAAAAATAATTAAATTTATTGGGGGAAATGTAAATATTTTAAAGAATGCGTTGCAAAAAAATTCCTTTTTATGAAAAGTCAAAATGTCAAAAGAGGGCCCATTTGTTGTTGAGTTTGTTGTTGAGCCATTTGTCACTATTGGCTCATGTGATTATGATTGCACCCCCCCATCCCCCCCATGCATCCCCAACGAATGTACATGCCTCGACAATCAATGATCAAAAACCACATGTGCAATTGATCATGCTCCACCAATTTTGTACTCCCCCAAATCATGAACACACAAATAATGACAATGGAGTAGACAATGGGCCTAGGGATCAGCATTTCAAAACCATGTGCCTAAGACACATTAATAAACACATCAATCT
>Ga0209208_10009745_pt1 | contig 12585 bp, 10 predicted proteins | sample S1TSphfallax_3_FD_187694 | JGI IMG/M metagenome (GOLD analysis project Ga0209208, IMG submission 187694) | Host-associated microbial communities from peat moss isolated from Minnesota, USA - S1T2_Fd - Sphagnum fallax MG (SPAdes) (version 2) | ecosystem: Host-associated > Plants > Peat moss >...
TCCATGACGTAGTAAAATCCACTCTTGTCCGGTGTCATGGCGATCCCGAAGAGATCTCCATTGCCGGGGGGCGATTGGGCCTGATCGGTGTTGATCCATTGGGCGTAAATCTGGCGGCTCTGGATGGGATCCACCTCCACAAGACGCCCGTCCTTTCCATTGCACACGAGAAGGTGGCCCTCGGGGGTGAGGGTCATGGAGAGGGGCCAGCTCAAGAGGCCGTCCTTGACGATGGGACGCCCCGTCCCTGCGCTTGAGGGGCGGGTCAGGGCGTCGGCGACGGCGGTGATGACGTTGTCGACCCCATCGGTGACGTAGAGCGTTCCATCCGCGGTAAGGGCCAGACCCGTCGGTCCGAGAAGAAAATTATCGAGGTCCGCCCTTTGGGCGAAGCCGTCCGCCACCACGGTCTTTTTCACCACGACGGGCGGCTGACCCCGGGGAATGGAGAGCTCAAGACGCAGGACGTCGGCCTTATGCAGGACCACGGGCATGTGGGTGGCGGGGTCCAGGACCTTGGGTGAGGGCAGATCAAATCCGGCCATGCTGACGAAAAGGGTGGCGCTGTCGCCACGATCGTCCACCGCTATGTCGCCCCAGGGATCGTTGATGTCCGCCCCCGACCAGACCGCGACGACGACGCCTTGCGGATCCAGGACCATCAGGCAGCCGTCGCCCTTGGTGGCGGTGGTCCCATCTCGACTTGGCGCGCTGCCGACGATGATCCAGCCGGTCTTGAGCATGGTCATGGCCGCTGTAAGGCCGATCCCGCCGGGGCACGCCGTGGAGGGGGGAATGGAGGCGAACAGGTAGGTTTTACGGCTCGAGGGCCGATAGCCGACAATGCTCGTCCCCGTGCCTTGGAGGTTTGAGATGTTGTTGAAGTTGTCAACCAGGACGTCGCCCTCCTCCACCTTGCCCGCGGAGACGGGCGCCACCACCACGGCATAGGGATTGAGGTCTCCCGCGTCAGTGACGGTGGAGGTAAGGGTGACGTGCCGGTGGACCGTCTCCAGAAATCCCAGCGGCGCAGCCAGAGCGGACCCGGCTGCGCCAAGGCCTGCAAGGAGGGCGAGGACCGCGCCGACGGCGGCTATTGAGATCAGGCTAGGGTGCGCATGCATGGACTTGCCTTAGGGTCAGAAAAGAATGTTGGTTCGCATGCCGAGGACCACTTCGGTTCCCACCTTTTGGGTCGGCGCATCGGGATTGAGGATCCCGCCGCTGGGATTGATGATCACCTGCAGGTCTGGCTGGACCTGCCACCAGGGACGGGCTTGGTACTGATAGGTGGCCTCCACAAAGGTCTCGCTGGTCTGCATGGGCGTGAGCGCCAGGGCGCTGCCGGGCGGCGCCAGGAGCGCCACGTCCCGATCGTAAAGCGCCTGTTGTCGGCTCACGTGTCCGTAGCCGATGGCGAGGCCGAGGGTGTCGTCCGGACGGTTGGCCATAGGGTCGTGATAGACCACCCCCGCGTTGAGGCTGAAATCCACCAGGTTTCGGTCGGCCAGGGGCGCGTCCACGACGCGGGCGAAAACGCTGACGCTGCGATTGGGATAGTCGGCCTGACGCCAGATCATCTGGTCGGCCACGGCGTAGAGGGCGTAGTCGCCCCGGCGCTTGAGGGGGATGCCTGTGCTCGAGGGCGAGGCCAAAAGACCGCCGGCCGTATCGATCCTAAGATCCCCCACGGCTTCGGTGTCGAGGTAGGCGCCGACCTTATAGGTCCGCCCGAGGGGCGCCCCGGTCCCCGGGTAGACCATGGCTCCAATGGCGGGGGCGCTATATTGGGCCTCGATGAAGGCTAGGGTTCCGCCGTTGGTGGGAAAGCTCACGCCTGAGGGATTGGTTTTCTGGGCATCGCCGCCCGGCCGGGGCGCGGGGCTGCCGTTGAAGACCCCGATGAGGACAGTGACGGGATTGATGGGCCGGTACCGCAGCCGCACCCCGAGAGCCGACAGGGGATAGGCCGGCCCTCCCCCCGGCAGATCCGCCGACGGGACCAGGGGCCAGCCGAACATGGTGTTGAGGAAATAGGCGCCATTAAGGGTGACCAGAAACTCCTGATCGGCGCTCTGCTGGCCGATACGCACGTCCAGCCTGTCCTCAGGCAGGAGCTTCTGATCGTACCAAAGCTCCCAGAGGCGTGTGGATCGGTCCGCTTCGATGCCGCTGGAGGTCTGAAGCGTCAGGAGGGTCTCAGCGCTGAGATTGCGTCCGTGGGTCTGCAGGGCGCTGACGTTGAAAAGGCCGCCGTACCAGCCGAAGGCCCTTTGGGTGTCCACCTGACCGATGATCTGGGTCAGACCGTCGTACTCCGCCGCCCGCCTCGCCCCGCCCGTGGCGTTGCCGAGACCCTCGCTGGTCTCCTGCACGGCAAGGGAGGCTCCAAACCGGCTGAGGACGGTTCTGACGCCGAAGAGATCGCCCAGGAGGAAGTCGCTTCTCTGCAGGCCGCCGATAAATGTGTTGAAGTCGGTCGGCGGGACGCCGTCCGCCCCAGGCGCCGAAGAGGGCGCGGACAAGGGGGGGGGCGCCGCGATGACCGCGGACGGCGATAAGATGCAAAGACTAATGAAAACAGCGCTTAGACGAGCAAACGCCCCCTCGGACCGGGCGCGTCGGCCGACGCGTGAGCAAGACCAAACCATGGCCGGGTTATATGCGAGCAATTCTCAAACGCAATAAAAATGCGATTGATTATCACTTTAATCTGCTATTTTCCCCCCACGGGCGCCCGGCTCGGCCCGTGTGACGCGCGCGTCGAAAGCGTGGGGCTCATGCTTTCACACGGCCCTACGGCCGCCCAATCGGGCAGCGTCGGCGAGGGAAGTTTGCTCGGGCTGACATTTCAGCTCGACAAGAGCCCGGCGTGACCATCATGGTGCAAAGTGATACCCAGTCGGGCGGGGGGCGCGCGACCTCGTCGGATCGCGCAGGATCAGAACGCAATCATCATGACGGCCTATACATTCCACATCGTGTCCCCGCCCGGGCAGACGATCTCCAGGGTTAAGACCCTTGAGAGCGACGCAGACGCGGTGGCCTATGGCCGGCAGCTCCTCAGCGACTGGCCGGAATGCGAACTGATTGAGATCGCCAGCCCCGAAGGCATGGTCGACCGCCTGCGACAGCGTCGCGCCTCCTAAGCCGCCCTCTTCCGCCCCTCGCAGGCGGCCGCCCCTTAGGACTCCTCCGTCGCCGGGCTTCTCGAAAGCCAGCGTCTCGGCCAGTCCGTCCCCAGCGCCTTCATCCCGCCCTCCCCGAGGCCGAGGAGGGCCACGGCCCCGTCGCTGAGGGCCTCCAGCGCCTCCACCGGCTCCATGCCGCCAAAGGGGCTGGAGGCGATGGCGCCGACGCCGAGGGCGAGGTCGGCGGCGGCCCACTCGGCCCGGGCTCGGTCCGCCTTCACGACCGCATAGAAATGACGCGTGGGCTGAGGTTCGCCCGGGGTCTCCACAAGCACCCCAATCATCCACCCTCGCGCCATTGCGTCCCTCCCGCCCGCCCCTTAGCCGCCTGCGCCCAAGTGTCAGGGCGCAGGCCTGTTGATCTGGCCGCGCCGCGGTCCGGCCCCTCAGCTAGGCCGCGAGGCCAGGGGCGATCAAGGGCTGATGTTCCGTGGACAGCGGAACCGAATCGCTATGCTGCGCCTTTACTTTTCAGAGCCTTGAGGCCGAAGGCGAAAGCCAGCCCTAAGCGCCATTGCGCGTCCGCTGGCGAATATCGTCCGAAAGCCTCGTGAATCCGCACGCCTGTCTGCGGCGACGAGACACATGCCCAAGAAGGCGTCAACGGCTTCACGGCCGCCTCAGAACGCGCAAGGGTGATTGCGCGACTCGCTGTCCATGCCCATCTTGGAGTAACTCAAAAGACCGACTAAAGTCCCAAGTATTACGCTGGCGTCTCCAGAGCTTAGGGGGAAAATTTACGCTAGCACAAGATACAGGCCTGGCGTACCTTTGTGTTTGTCATAACTGAGGCAGGGTGCTCGGCGACTTAAGTCGTCCAAACCCATTCGCGTTTGCAGATCATGCAGATGCAAACTTGTGTGGCTCGATCTTCTCCCACATCCGCGATGGACGGTGCTGCGTGGTAGTGCGCGCCCTCCATTGACCTCAATTAGCCGTTCGGCAGATCGAAGGACTAGGATGACTCAACAGCAAGACGTGTTCGACCTGTGCTCGACTTTCTACGAGAGCCGCAAGCAAACCGAGTTGTCGCTTCGGGATTATTTAGCCTTGTGCCGCGACACGCCCACAACCTACGCCAGCGCGGCGGAGCGGATGATCGCCGCCATCGGCGAGCCGGAGGTCATAGACACCTCCCTTGATCCGCGCCTGGGCCGCATTTTCATGAACCGGTCAATCAAGCGCTACCCCACCTTCGCCGACTTCTACGGCATGGAGGAGACCATCGAGCGCATCGTGGGCTTCTTCAAGCACGCCGCCCAAGGGCTCGAGGAGCGAAAGCAGATCCTCTACCTCTTAGGTCCCGTCGGCGGCGGCAAATCCTCCCTGGCGGAGCGCCTGAAGACGCTGATGGAGCGCTTGCCCATCTACGTCCTGAAGGCGGGCGACCAAATCAGCCCCGTGTTCGAATCGCCCCTGGGTCTGTTTGACCCCGAACGGATCGGGCCCCTCCTCACCGAGCGCTATGGCATTCCGCGCCGCTATCTCACCGGGCTTATGTCGCCTTGGGCGGTAAAGCGCATGGGCGAGTTCGATGGGGACATATCCAAGTTCACCGTGGTGCGCCTGACGCCCTCCAAGCTCAACCAGATCTGTGTGGCCAAGACCGAGCCGGGCGACGACAACAACCAGGACATCTCCTCCCTTGTGGGCAAGGTAGACATCCGGAAGCTTGAATTTTTCGGGCAGAGCGACCCTGACGCCTACTCCTACAGCGGCGGTCTGAACCTGACGACCCAGGGGCTGTTGGAATTCGTGGAGATGTTCAAGGCGCCCATCAAGATCCTCCATCCCCTCCTGACGGCCACCCAGGAGGGCAATTATGTGGGCACTGAGAGCGTCGGCGCCATTCCCTTCCAGGGCGTGGTCCTCGCCCACTCTAACGAGAGCGAATGGCAGAGCTTTAAGAATAACAAGAACAATGAAGCCCTCATTGACCGGATCTGCGTGGTCAACGTGCCCTACTGCCTGCGCACGCAGGAGGAGGCGGCCATCTATAAGAAGCTGCTTCAGTCCAGCGACCTCTCAAGCGCCCACTGCGCGCCGGCCACCCTCGACATGCTTTCCCAGTTTTGCGTGCTCTCACGCCTGAAGGAGCATGAGAACTCAAACCTTTTCTCCAAGATGCGCGTCTACAATGGCGAGAACCTGAAGGACGTGGATCCCAAGGCCAAATCCATCCAGGAATATAAGGATATGGCTGGCATGGACGAGGGGATGAACGGGGTGTCCACCCGGTTCGCCTTCAAGATCCTCGCTGAGACCTTCAACTTCGACAATGAAGAGGTGGCGGCTGATCCGGTGCACCTCATGTACGTGCTCGAGCAGTCCATCCGCCGGGCGCAGTACCCCGAGGCTGTGGAGAAGCGCTACTTGGAGTTCATCAAAGGCGAGCTCTCCCCCCGTTATGCGGAGTTCATCGGCAACGAGATTCAGAAAGCCTACCTCGAGAGCTACGGCGACTACGGCCAGAACCTGTTCGACCGCTATGTGGCTTACGCTGACGCCTGGGTTGAGGATCAGGACTTCAAGGACGCCGACACAGGTGAGCTTTTCGACCGCAAGATGCTCGACCAAGAGCTCTCCAAGATTGAAAAGCCCGCCGGCATCGCCAACCCCAAGGACTTCCGTAACGAAGTGGTGAAATTCGCCCTGCGCGCCCGGGCGGCTCAGGGCGGCAAGAACCCCTCCTGGACCTCCTATGAGAAGATCCGGGAGGTGATCGAAAAACGCATGTTCACTCAGGTGGAGGATCTTCTGCCGGTGATCAGCTTCGCCACCAAGGGCGACCGGGAGACGGAGAAGAAGCACAACGACTTCGTCGAGCGCATGGTCGGCCGCGGCTACACCGCTCGGCAGACCCGGCGCCTAGTGGAGTGGTACATGCGTGTGGACAAGGCGGGATAGCAGCCCATGGGCATGAACGTCATCGACCGACGGCTCAATCCCAGCGGCAAGAGCCTGCCCAACCGGCAGCGTTTCATCCGCCTCGCCAAGGAGACCATCAAGGAAGCGGTGGTTCGCTCCATCCGCGACCGGCCCCTTGGGGAGGCGGAGGGCGAAAAGGTCATCAGCATCCCCATGAAACGGATCGCTGAGCCGCGGTTTCGTCTTGCCTCGAACGGCGGCGACCGGGATCAGGTCCTGCCCGGCAACAAGGAGTTCATCGCCGGCGACCGCCTGCCAAAGCCCAAGTCTCAGGGCGGAGGGCGCGGATCGGAAGCCTCCGCCGACGGCGAGGGTGAAGACGACTTCCGCTTCACCATCAGCCCGGAGGAATACCTCAACATTCTCTTCGAGGAGCTTGAACTTCCCGATCTCGCCAAGACGCAGCTGAAAGACATGGCCACGATGAAATTTCATCGGACCGGACACAGCGCTTCAGGCTCGCCCACCAACCTCAACCTTGTGCGCACCATGCGCAACAGCCTCGCGCGGCGCATCTCCCTCGGCCGCCCCCGGACGACGGAGCGGGAGGCCTTGGACGCCGAGATCGCAGCCCTTGAAGGTGACGCCAGCCCAAGGGCGGCGGACCTTGCGCGGCTTGAAGCGCTCCGGGCGCAAAAGGCTGTCTGGGCGGCGCGGGCGCGCCGGATCGCCTATATCGATCCTGTGGACCTCAGGTTCAATCGTTTCGAACCCACGCCCAAGCCTTCGGCCCAGGCGGTGATGTTCTGCCTCATGGATGTGTCAGGCTCCATGACCGAGGACATGAAAGACTTGGCCAAGCGCTTTTTTCTCCTGCTGCACATGTTCCTCACGCGCAGCTACGAGCACGTGGACATCGTCTTCATCCGCCACACCTCCGTCGCCAGCGAGGTGGACGAGCAGACCTTCTTCCACAGCCAAGAGACGGGAGGAACGGTGGTCTCAACGGCGCTGGCGGAAATGAAGCGGATCATCGAGGACCGCTATCCCCTCGAGGACTGGAATATCTACGGCGCCCAGGCCTCGGACGGCGACAACTACTCCAGCGACAGTCAGACCTGCCTCCGGCTCATGACCGAGGACATCCTGCCCGTATGTCAGTACTTCGCCTATGTGGAGGTCTATGATCGCCGATCCCAGGAAATCTTCCAGTCCACCCTCAACGTCAGCGACCTTTGGAAGGACTATGAGACCGGACCGGCGAAGCGTCCAAACTTCGCCATGAAGCGCGTCTTCTCTAAGGCGGACGTCTTCCCCGTGTTTCATCAGCTATTCGCAAAAACGCGCAAGGCCGCCTGAGGCGGAGAAAGGCGCATGACGCCATGAGCGGACTACTGTTCGAGAGCGGCGAATGGACCTTCGACACGCTAAAGCGGACCTACGACGCGATCGAGGAGATCGCCGTTGGGGAAATGGGGCTGGACCCCTACCCCAACCAGATTGAGCTGATCAGCTCCGAGCAGATGCTCGACGCCTACTCCTCCATCGGCATGCCGATCTTCTATCACCACTGGTCCTTCGGCAAACGCTTCGCCCGGGACGAGAAGCTCTACCGCAAGGGCTACACCGGCCTCGCCTACGAGATCGTCATCAACTCCAATCCCTGCATCTCCTACATCATGGAGGAGAACTCCATGACCATGCAGGCCCTGGTCATGGCCCATGCCGCGTTCGGCCATAACCACTTCTTCAAGAACAATTATCTGTTCCGCGAGCAGACCGACGCGGAGGGCATCCTCGACTATTTGAATTTCGCCAAGGCCTATGTGGCGCGGTGCGAAGAGCGCCACGGGCTGAGCGCTGTGGAGCGGGTCTTAGACGCCGCCCACGCTCTCATGGACCAGGGCGTGAACCGCTACGGGCGCCGCCCCCGGGCGAGTTTGATGGAGGAGAAGACCCGGGCCGAGGCGCGGCAAGCCCATGCTGAGGAGACCTACAGCGACCTCTGGCGCACCCTACCCGCCTCCGTGAAGCGGGACGCCCGCTCAGACAGCCGAGAGCCCCGCGACCCCATGGGTCTGCCCGAAGAGAACCTTCTATATTTCCTGGAGAAGTTCTCCCCGAGCCTACGCGACTGGGAACGGGAGCTTTTGCGCATTGTGCGCAACATAGCCCAGTATTTCTTCCCCCAACGGCAGACCAAGGTCATGAACGAGGGCTGCGCCACCTACGTTCACTATAAGATCATGAACCGGCTGTTCGATCTTGGGAAGATCAGCGAAGGCGCCATGCTGGAGTTTCTGGCGAGCCATACGGCTGTGGTCTATCAGCCGGATTTTGACGACCCGCGCTACTCAGGCATCAATCCCTACGCCTTAGGGTTTGAGATGATGTGCGAGCTTGAACGCATCGTCACTGAGCCGACCGCCGAGGACCGAGCGTGCATGCCCGAAATCGCAGGCCGGGGCGATCCCATGGCGGTCCTGAAGGAGGCCTGGGCCAACTACCGCGACGACAGCTTCATCGCTCAGTACCTCAGCCCCCGGCTCACGCGGAAGATGCGACTGTTCAAGCTTACCGACCGATCCGCCGAAACCGAATATAAAATCGCCGCCATCCACGACGAGCGCGGCTATGTGGATGTGCGTCGAGCCCTGGCCCGCCAGTACGATCCTGGTTTGCGCGATCCCAATATCCAGGTGACCTCGGCGGACCTGCGCGGAGACCGACGCCTGATTTTGACACACTACTTGAACAACGACGTTCCCCTGGCGGAGCGGGACGCTGAGGCGGTTCTGGCCTATGTGGGCGAACTTTGGGGCTTCGATGTGGAGCTAAAAGGCGTCGACCGGAACGACGCCCAGCGCTTCTCCTACGCCTATAGTCCGCCCAAGGCGGCCTAAGGCCGCCTTACCGTCCGACGGGCGCGGCGCCTGGACCAAGGCGTGGGGCTTGAGCAGCGCCCTTCGCCCGCCGGACGGCCCTCATCCTGACGACGCGGACGCGCACCAGCCAAAAGGCCATCAGGGCCAGGGGCGCGAACACGGGGGCCAGGAGCCAGGGCGATCCTTGCATGAAATGGGGTAACACCTTTTCCTGGCCCAGGAAGAACGATCCTGTGGCGATGGTGAGGGATACGCACAGGCGCCAAAGATGGCGTCCAAGACGCGCCGCCCCAGAAATCCCGCCGACCAGGATCACTTTCAGATCACAAAGTCCGGCGATCAGCCCAACCAGGACAAAAACGAAAAAGGCTTGCGGAGGCGTGGTCCCGAGCGTCCCTGGCGGGCTTTTGATGATCACGACGATGAAGGCGACGCCCGCCGCCGCAACGGTGAAGGCGGCGAGCAACCCGCCGTACTCCAGGGCGCTGACGTCCCTGACCGGTCGCGTGACCGCCGCCTGGGCGGTGATCAGGAGGTAGAGGGTCATGATGCCGGCTATGGCGTTAGGGGCCTGAAGGATGAGCGGCGCCGCATGGGTGAGAATGGCGAGAAGGGGATAGGCCGCGCCAATGCCCGCCATGATCAGCATGGCGAGGAGGAAGGTCTTTCCGGCGAGGGCGTGGGCGCGTCCGCCTTTGGGGACCAAAAGGGCTGCGGCGCCGGCGAGCATGCCCACGCCGCCGCCCCCGATGTGCAGGGCCAATAAGGCGTCGGCGGCGACCTTGACGTACAGGGGGTCGCGACTGGTGAGTTCGAAAAAGCTCATGACCTGATCCCTCACCCGATAGGGCTCAATCCAAATCCACTCCGCGCGGGGGCCGGTTTATTGGGCGGGAGCGCCGTCCAGGCCGCATCGCAAAGGGCGATGGAGGCATGTTAGGAGGACGCGTCGGTCGGTTCATTGACAGCCTACGCCATAGGCATGACCGTGGGGGACACACGGCGAATGGAGCGCTCAACGGTTGGCTGAGCCTACGATTGCGGCGGGGTTTCCCAAGGCGCTCTTGGTTTTCGCCGTCGCCCGCGGCGCCGACCGCTCCACGCTCCTCCAGCGTTCAGGCCTTGCATCCCAAGACCTAGCCGAGCCCGACAGCCGCGTGCCCCTGGCCCGGTACATGGCGCTGTTTCAGGCGGCTGCGGAGATTTGCGCTGATCCCGCCATCGCCCTCCGGTTCGGCGAGTGCGTGCGCATGCAGGACATCTGCGTCGTGGGGTTGATCTGCGAAGTGGCCGAGACCGCCGCCGACGTCGGCCGCCAGCTCAACCGCTACTCCCGCCTCATCGTCGACGAAGGAAAGGCGTCCGACCTCGTCAGCGCCAGCCTCTCGACCGAGGGCTTATGGATGGCCGTGGCCAGCGAAGCCTATAACGCCCGTCGGCCCATGATCGAAGCCGAGCTGGCGCGCCTTGTGTGCAACACCCGGGCGAGCTTTAGGGATGACCTTGCTTTCCGCGCCATGCGCTTTCCCCGCGCCGTCCACTTCACCTTCCCTGAACCCAGCGCGCGGGCGGAGTATGAGCGCATATTCCAATCGCCGCTGGTTTTCGGCGCCGAGCGCAACGCCCTCCTCCTCGACCCCGCCTTTCCGCTCCTCAGACAAGAGCCGTCGAACCGCGAGGTGTTTACGACCCTGTGCGAGCGTGCGGATACGCTGCTTAAGACCTTGCACGCGTCACATTCGGTCCGCGCGCGGGTGGAGAGCCTCCTCATTCCCCTGATGCATACGGGCGACGCGGGCATGGAGCCTATTGCATCGCGCATGGGCGTGACCCGGCGAACCCTCTTGCGCAGGCTCAAGGCCGAGGGGACGACGTTCGAAATGGTCCTGGATGAGCTACGCCACGCCATGGCGCTGCGCTACCTGAGCGAGGGAAAGGTTTCGGCGAACGAAACCGCTTATCTTGTGGGCTTCTCCGAACCCGCCGCGTTTTCTCGGGCGTTCAAACGCTGGACGGGCGTCAGCCCAGGCGCGTTTCGAGAGGGGCTGCGCGCTTAAGGTCGCTCGCGCGACGTCAGCGTCTTGGCGACGGCGCTTTGGCGCGGGCGTGCGCTGAAGATGCGATCGCTCAAGGTCCCTGAGGCCGTCACCCCGGAGAAAAGCCGCCGCTATGGTCAAAAGCGCCCGAGGGTCAATTCGCCCTGACCGGATGCGACACACTGCGGCTCGCCCGGGGCCTCAAGCGCGATGACCCCCTCGGCCTGCGCGACCCGCGGGCGCTTTGCGGCCTCAAGGGCGGCGCGGGAGGATGGACGACACGCCAGGACGCCGGCGCCCTCATGGCTGAGGGCCTCTCCTGCACGGCAGCGTCCCTCGCCCAGGGCGTCAGCCGATGTGGAGACCTTGGTCGGCGCGGGTGATGCAGGCGCACCGATCACGCGATAGCTGAGGGTCTCTGCGCCGCGGCAGGCGAAGAGGTCGCCATGGTCGTCGAGGGGGAGAAGCGGCTCGCGCCGTAGCACCAGGGGCGCCTGCGCTCGCCCTGCAGGATCGCGGCAAACGGCGGTGACCGTGAGGCGGCGAACGACGCTGCGATAAGCGGCGCAGGTGGCCTTGTCCGCATGGGGCCCTTGCGCTTCCCCCGGCGTCTCGACGGTGAGGGCGTCGATGGTGGTGGTCACCGAGCCCGTATCGCCGGCTGCCCCGCCAAATCCGCCGACGGCTTCATTGGCGAGGGCCTGGGCGTTGGCGCCGGAGGCGGAGGAGGATGCCGGCCCGCCTGCGCCGACGCTCGAGGCTGTGCTGGCGACGGCGCTGGCCGCGGCGTTGGAGGACGGCGGCCCGTAGGAGATATTGCCGCCCGATCCCCCCACAACGCCTCCTCTGCCGCCCGCTAGGCTTGGGCTCGGCGTCAGGACCGCCAAGGCGGCGAAGGCGAAGAGGCTGGAAAGCGCGTGAACACGGCCCATGGCGGGGCTCCTGCGTCGGATCCGAATGGTTTGCGAACAAGACGGCCACAACCCCTTCCACCCGGTTAAATCCCGCCGCGCCGCCTCGTTTCGGCACAGGCGAACCCTGGCCCGCGGAATGCCTGCAAGGATCAAGCGCTGTTTAAAGGGGCTTCGGGGCCGTAATTTATGTTTCACTCCAACACAGATCGCATGATCCAGATTTGGCAGGCGCGCCAGACCGGCTTCAGCATTCCTGCGCGTTCGGATCTATCGCCCATGGATCTTAGGGCGATGCTGCCTCAGGTGTTCATGCTGGGCGTGGAGCGGGGCGAGGACATATTCCGTCTGTGCGGCGGCCTGGTCGCCGACCTCTATGGGCGGGATCTGCGCGGGACCCATTTCAGAAATCTTTGGGATCCGGCCGACCGCGCCGTTGTGGTGGACGCCCAGACCCGCGCCATCCGGGGCCGCACGCCGGTGGTCCTCACCGCCGACGCGATGGCGCCCGGAGGCGAGACCGTGGGGGTCGAAATCTGCCTTGCGCCCCTCAGGGGGCCGTCGGGACGGCCGGACCGAACCCTTGGTCTATTCCAGCCGATCTCAATGGTGGGTCGTCTGATGGGACAGCGCATAGACACCCTCGTCCTGCGCGATGCCGAACTCGCCACAGAAGCGCTGCGCCTATCCCCCG
>Ga0209208_10009746_pt1 | contig 12585 bp, 9 predicted proteins | sample S1TSphfallax_3_FD_187694 | JGI IMG/M metagenome (GOLD analysis project Ga0209208, IMG submission 187694) | Host-associated microbial communities from peat moss isolated from Minnesota, USA - S1T2_Fd - Sphagnum fallax MG (SPAdes) (version 2) | ecosystem: Host-associated > Plants > Peat moss >...
CCTAAGTTAGAGTAGCCTAGGATGGAAGGTTTCGGGTACTGGTAATGACATCAGCGTTTGAGTCCGAGGCGGCGGCTGAAAATGGCGCGGGCCGGCCTAATAAGTACCGGAAAATTGTCCAGCAACTGCGCGAAGCAATTGCCGCGGGCAAGTATAGCGAAGGCGAGCGCATACCGAGCGAGACTCAGTTGAGCCGGACCAGCGGCGCTTCCCGGCTGACTGTGGCGCGCGCACTGCGCGAACTGGAGCGCGATGGCATTATTGAGCGGCGCGCGGGTTCCGGCAGTTATGTGAAGGACGCGCCCAGCACGCGCGGGCGCATGTTTGGATTGCTGATACCGGAACTGGGCGACACGGAGATTTTTGAACCCATCTGCCAAGGCATGGCGCGGGCCAGCCGCGCGACGCATGACGAGCTGCTTTGGGGCGCGGCCACGCGCGATGTGGAATCGCACGAACAGCAAGCCCTGCAACTGGCCGAGTACTACGTGAACAAGGACGTGGCTGGCGTGTTCTTTGCGCCGCTGGAGCACACCGAGCATCAGCAGGAAGTGAACCAGCGCATACTGGAAGATTTTCAGCGCGCGCGCATTCCGGTGGTGCTGCTGGACCGCGACGTCTTCGCTTACCCGAAGCGCAGCAATTGCGACCTGGTGGGCATTGACAACCGGCGCGCCGGCCATTTGGTGACTGAGCACCTGATCAAGCAAGGCGCCAAGCGCATTGTGTTTTTTGCCTGGCCGAACAGCGCGCATACCGTGAAGCTGCGGCTGGCCGGCTATGGCGAGGCGGTGCGCCAATGGGGATTGCCGGAGCTGTCCGCCATCAGCGACGGCGAAGACTTGGCTGGCCTGATGAAGGAATATGCGCCGGATGCTTTTGTGTGCTCTAACGACAAGACCGCCGGCCGTTTGATGCTGCGGCTGAATGAGCTGGGAATTGAAATTCCGCGGCGCGTGCGCGTGGCGGGCATTGACGACGCAAAGTATTCCAGCTTTCTGCATGTGCCTTTGACCACGCTGCGGCAGCCTTGCCACGACATTGGCGCGGCGGCGGTTTGGACCATGATTGAGCGCATTGAAAAGCCCAGTTTGGCCGCGCGCGATGTGCTGCTGGCTTGTGAATTGATTGTTCGCAAGTCGTGCGGGGCTGTGTCCTAATAGACTGTTATCGTGGAGGCTGAGCAAATTACCGCGGTCGTCGCGGAGAAGCCGTCGGTGGCGCGCGATATTGCGAAGGTGCTAGGCGCAACGAAGGCGGGCGATGGGTTTCTGCAAGGCGGCGGCTATGTGGTCACATGGGCCATTGGCCATCTGGTGGCGCTGGCGCAGCCGCATGAAATTCGCCCGGAATGGAAGCGCTGGCGGCGCGACCTGCTTCCCATGCTGCCGGAAAGCTGGCCGCTGGTTGTCAATGAAAAAACAAAAGACCAGTTTGATGTTGTCCGCAAGATTTTGAAATCGCCCAAGGTGGGGCGCATTGTTTGCGCGACGGACGCGGGGCGCGAAGGCGAGCTGATTTTCCGCTATATCTATGAGGCGGCCGAATGCGAGAAGCCGTTCGACCGGCTTTGGATTTCGTCGCTGACTCCGGATGCCATCCGGCGAGGATTGGCGGGGTTGAGGCCGGGGCGCGATTATGATTCACTCGCCGACGCGGCCACCGGGCGCAGCCGAGCCGACTGGCTGGTGGGCATGAATCTTTCGCGCGCTTATTCGCTCGCGTTGAACGAAGAAATTTCCGTGGGGCGCGTGCAGACTCCCACGCTGGCCATGGTCGTCGAGCGCGAGCTGGCCATTCGCGCGTTTGTGCCGGAAGAGTATGTGGAGGTGCTGGTTACTTTTCATCCGGTGCCGCTGCCGAAAGACCAGAAATACACAGGCCTCTGGTTTCGTGAACAGGTTCGCCGTTTGCCCGCCGACGGCGTTGAAGCCAAAGTCATTATTGAGCGGGCGCGCACGGGCAAGGCGCGCATTGAATCGATTGAGCCGGAGACGCAGCGGACGCTTCCGCCGGCGTTTTATGATTTGACAGAGTTGCAGCGCCATGCCAACCGCTTGTTCGGGTTTAGCGCGCAGAAGACGCTGGACACGGCGCAGGCGCTGTATGAGCGGCACAAGCTGATCAGTTACCCGCGCACCGACAGCCGATTCTTGTCGAAAGATGTTGCGGCCACATTGCCGGCGGTGGTGAATGCCGTGAAGGGTCCGTACACGAAAAATCTGGCACCGGGAACGGGAACGCGCCCCTTAAACCGCCGCTTTGTGGACGACAGCAAGGTCAGCGACCATCACGCCATTATCCCCACTACCGTGGATGCGGGCGGCGCTTCACTGAATGCCGACGAACACAAGATCTACGATTTGATTTGCCGCCGTTTGCTCAGCGCGTGGCATGACGATTATGTGGTTGCTGTCACGCGCGTGATTACGCTGATTGAGAATCCCGGCATTCAGGACCGCTATGAAACCACAGGCACGGCGGTGATGCAGATGGGCTGGAAGGTTCTGGATCTAGCGCCCGAAAAAAAGAAGAAGGCGGAGGAGGAAGCAGAAGTTCTTCCGGCTGATTTGGCCGTGGGCCAGGAACAGGAAGTGGTGGATGCCAAAGCGGCGAAGAAGAAGACCCGGCCGCCGAAACGGTTTACGGAAGCCACGCTGCTGACAGCCATGGAGACGGCGGGCAAGACTCTGGATGAGAAAGAGCTGTCGGATGCCATGAAGGAATCGGGGCTGGGAACGCCCGCCACGCGCGCGGCCATTATTGAAGTGCTGCTGACGCGCGATTATATTGCCCGCGATGGCAAGATGCTGGAAGCGACGGACAAGGGCATCCATTTGATTGAAGTGGTGCATCCGGAAGTGAAGAGTCCGGCGATGACCGGGCAATGGGAACGGAATTTACGGCAGATTCAGGATGGCAGCGCCGCGCTTTCGCCGTTTATGGAGGGCATCGAGAAGTACGTCACTGAAGTCGTGGGAAAAGTAAATCACGCCCCACCCGCAACGCTTCCGAGGCGCGACCGTGAGGGAGCGGTTGCCGTGGCTCCCGGCGCGTCACTGGAAGAAATTCTTCACACCAACTTCGGCTTCTCGCATTTCCGCCCGCATCAGCGCGAAGTCTGCGAAGCCGTCATGAACTCGGAAGACGTGCTTCTGGTGATGGCAACCGGCGCGGGCAAGTCTCTGTGCTACCAACTTCCAGGCGTCGGCCGAGGCGGGACCACGCTCGTCATCAGCCCGCTGATTGCGCTGATGGAAGACCAGGTCGCCAAACTCAAAGAACGCGGCTTCGCGGTGGAGCGAATTCATTCCGGCCGCGACCGCCAGCAATCCCGCCAAGTCTGCATGGATTATCTCGCCGGCCATCTGCAATTCCTGTTCATTGCGCCGGAGCGTCTGCGCGTCAACGGTTTTCCGGAAATGCTGGCCAAGCGCAAACCCAGCTTGATTGCCATTGATGAAGCGCACTGCATCTCGCAATGGGGCCACGATTTTCGTCCCGATTACCGAATGCTGGGCCAATATCTGCCGACGCTTCGTCCCGCTCCGGTGATTGCGTTAACGGCCACCGCCACTGTGCAGGTGCAGCGCGACATTGCGGACCAGTTAAGCCTCACCAATCCGTCGCGCTTCATTCACGGATTCCGGCGTGACAACATCGCGATTGAAGTGGTGGAAGTGTCGCCGTCGGAGCGCTCGAATCTGGTTCTGCGGCTTCTGGCTGAGGAAGAACGCCGGCCCGCCATCATTTACGTTCCCACGCGCAAGCAGTGCGAGGCGCTGGCCGCGGAAATTGCGCAACAGCATAAAGTGGGCGCTTATCATGCGGGACTGGACGCCAAGAAACGCGCGCGCGTGCAGGACGATTTTCTGAACAGCAAGACCAACATCCTGGTGGCCACCACCGCCTTTGGCATGGGCATTGACAAGCCTGACGTTCGCACCGTGATTCATACCGCGCTGCCGGGAAGCCTGGAAGGTTATTACCAGGAGATTGGCCGCGCGGGACGCGATGGCCAGCCCAGCCGCGCCATTCTGATGCATTCTTACGCGGACCGCTTCACGCACGATTTTTTCTTTGAGCGCGATTATCCGGACGTGAAAATTCTGGATGAGATTTTCAAGAAGCTCACCAAAGATCCGGTGGAAAAAGAAGCGCTGCGCGAACGGCTGCATATGGGCGCGGAGGTTTTTGAAAAGGCCCTTGAAAAATTATGGACACACGGCGGCGCAATGGTGGATTATGCCGAGAATGTCTGGCGCGGGGAAGGGAACTGGCGGCCGCTGTATGTGGCGCAGGGCGAAAGCAAACAGGCGCAGATTGACCAGATGATTCGCTATGCGCAAAGCCCGGAATGCCGCATGAGGACGGTGGTGCGGCATTTTGGCGACCGGGAAGGCTGCCGCGAAGAGTGCGGCATTTGTGACGCGTGCGCGCCGGAAGATTGCGTGGCGCAGCAGTTCCGTGAACCTTCGGCGCTGGAGCAAACCGCGGCGGAACGGGCCATGAAGGTGCTGCTGGTGGATGGTTCAAAATCCACCGGCAAGCTGCATTCCGAACTTTTCCCGAGAGACGACTTGAAGCGCCGCGAGTTTGAAGAATTGCTGGGGGCGCTGGCGCGCGCGGGCTTGGCGGAGTTTGAAGACCGCGTGTTTGAAAAAGATGGCAAGCTGATACCTTACCGGCTGGTGTCCTTGACCAGCGCGGGCGAGGCCGCGGCGCAGGCGAACGATATTGAATTCCTGATGAAGGAAGAGATTGGCGAGGCGGGGAAGAAGCGCCGCGCGAAGAAGACCAAGGCGGCGAAACGCGCTCCTAAAACTCTGACCGAAGATGAAGTCCGCATTGAAAAAGCCTTGCGTGCCTGGCGGCTGGCGGAAGCGAAGAAGCGCGGGGTTCCGGCGTTCCGCATTCTGACTGATCAGGTGCTGCACACAATGGCGGAGGACCGGCCCGCGACGGATGACGATCTGCTGTCCATTAGCGGCGTGGGCTTGGCCACCGTGAAAAAGTATGGCGCGGAGATTATCCGCATTGTTAGCGCGGGGTGAACAGGTTTACGGCTTCTTTGAAGCCTTGCAAGGGATCGCGCGTGGGAATAAACTCGTGCCCAATGTATCCGCTATAGCCCATGTCCTGAACGGCCTTGGCAATGGGCGCGTAATTGATTTCCTGGTTATTATCCAGTTCGTTCCGGCCAGGACAGCCGGCGGTGTGCAGATGGCCGATGACATCGCGATTTGCTTCCAGCCGCGTGATGATATCGCCATGCATCACTTGCACGTGATAGAAATCGAACAGCAGGCGCACGCTGGGCAAATTCACTTCGCGGATGATGGCGGCGCAGAAATCCACATCGTCGCCCTGATAGCCGGGATGGCCTTTCATGGGATGCGAAGAGACGCGCGAATTCAAATGCTCCAGACAAATGGTGACGTTTTTCGCCGCCGCGTAACCGCCTAACTCAAGAAGCCCTTTCACGCAGTTCGCCATGCATTCATCCCGCGAAATGTCGCCGCCGCCGTCGCGCCATTTATATCCGGTGAACGCAATCACATTCGGAAACCCATATTCCGAAGCCAGATCGATAGCGCTCTTGGTGCGCGTGATGATCTCTTCGTGATATTCCACATTGTTCAAGCCTTTCACGAAAGGCGCGCCCGGCATTCCATTCGCGCCCAGCGAGCTTTCCAGGTTGTATTTCTTCAAGAGCGGAAACACTTCCGGCGGCGGCAGTTCCAGGCCCTGTATGCCCAGCGCCACAGCCGCCTGGCAGATTTGTTCCGCGCTCCAGTTCCATTCGGTGTCGGCCAGGCACCAGTAGGCAAGGGATTGTTTGTAGCTCATGACAGATATACTATCCGTCGATGATTCGATTCGTCTGCCTTCTGTTCTTGATTGCTCCGCTATATGGCCAGGACCGCATGCAATGGTTCCAGCACGACAAGTTCGGCATGTTCATTCACTGGGGCCCGTATTCGTATCTGGCCGGTGAATGGAAAGGGCAGCAAATTCCCGTGGGCACCGAAGCGGAATGGATTATGCAGCGCTTCAACATTCCCGTGGCCGAATACCGCGAAATGGCGCACAACCTGAATCCGGTTCAATTCGACGCCAAAGCCTGGGTGGCGCTGGCAAAGGCGACCGGCATGAAATATCTGGTGATCACCGCCAAGCATCATGACGGATTCGCCATGTATGCGTCCAAAGTTTCGAAATACAACATTGTGGATTGGACTCCGTTCCATCGCGACCCGCTGATGGAGCTTTCTCAAGAATGCAAGAAAGCCGGCATCCGTTTTTGCGTCTATTATTCGCACCGGGAAGACTGGGACCATCCGGACGGTTTCGGCAATAACTGGGATTACCCGCGCCAAGGGAAAAACTTTGACCGCTATTTGGAAGAAAAATCGAAGCCGCAGCTTCGCGAGTTGCTGACTAACTACGGCCCGCTGGGCCTGGTCTGGTTTGACCGCGGCATGGATACCCCGGAACATACTCGCCAGTTTGTCGACTTAGTCAGGCAGTTACAGCCGCAGTGCCTGATTAACGGGCGCGTGGGCAGTTACGGAGCGGATTTAATGGGCGATTACCAGAACATGAACGACAACGGCATGCCCACTGGCGGGTTGCAGGAATATTGGGAAACGCCGCAGACGCTGAACACCACCTGGGGCTTCAGCAAGTTCGACCAGCAATGGAAAACGCCCGCTGACGTCATTCACCGCATGGTGGAAATTGTCAGCAAGGGCGGAAATTATCTGCTGAACATTGGGCCCATGGCGGACGGCACCATTCCCGCCGCCAGCGTGGCCACGCTGCGGGGCGTGGGCGAATGGATGCAGAAGAACAGCGAGAGCATTTATGGCACAAGCGCGAGTCCGCTGGCCGATCCAAACTGGGGCCGCATCACGGTGAAGGGCGACGCGCTGTTTCTGCACGTTTTTAGCTGGCCAGCCGACGGCAAATTGCGGATTGCGGGCCTTATCAACGATGCATTGGAAGCGCATCCCTTGCTGGACAGCGCGAACCGTTTGGCCGTGAGCAAAAGCTACGGCACCACGCTGATCAGCCTGCCCGTCCGTCCTATTAATTCACCGGACACCGTGATTGTGCTGAGAGTAAATGGCACGCCCAAAGCCGAACCCACGGTGATTACGCAAGGCTCAGACACGCCGCTGCTGCTGGATTATTCATCCGCAGTCACATCCGGCCGCGCCATGAAGCGCTTCAATCGCGATGGCGGCTTTCATATCGCCAAGTGGATGGGGCCGTCCGACAGCGCAACCTGGCAAGTGCTGGTGAGCCAGGCGGGGCAGTATCATTTGCGCATTCGCTATGCGGCGGGCGCGGAGTCAAAGGGAGACAGATACCGGATCAGCGTCGGCCATCAAGTGGCGGAGGGTCAAGTTTTGCCCACCGGGGATGGTTATCAATACAGCACGGTGGATTTAAAGACGCTGGTGCTGAAAAGCGGCCGCATTAGCGTGACTATTGCGCCCGTGTCTCAGCTCGGCCACAATTTGATGTTTCTGCACTCCCTGGAATTGGTGCCGGACGGCCCAATTATGGTGGAGTAAGTAGCTTACGATTGCGCGGGAACAGCCTTGCCGTTCAAGCGTTCCTTCAATTCCTTGCCCGGGCGGAAGCTGGCCTTGCGGCTGGCCGGAATGTCGATGGCGACGCCGGTGCTGGGATTGCGGCCCACGCGCGCTTTCGTGTCCTTCGATTCAAAGATGCCTAAGCCGCGCAGATCCACCTTGTCGCCGCTCACCAGGGCGTTCGTGATTCTTTCCAGCGTGGCGTCGATTGTCTTCTCAATCTCGGTCTTTGTCTGGCCGGTAGCCAGAGCCACCGATTCGATTAACTGTACTTTTGTCATCTTTACTAAGCATACATAGCCGGGTGGCTAGTGTCCTGAGTTAGAAATAAGTTGAATAAGTTAAAAAACAGCCGCATAATTTAGATATGCGGACAGGGCGGCCCAAGAACCCATTGGAGATCAGCGAAGAGGAACGTGAGAAGTTAATCATGATTGCGCGGCGGCCGAAGTCTTCTCAGGCGATGGCTATGCGGGCGCGCATTGTGCTTAGTTGCGAGAAATCGAGTAATTCCGAGGTGGCGCGTCAACTGAATATCACCGGCGCGACGGTCGGCAAATGGCGGCAGCGATTTATCAAATCGCGGCTGGACGGACTGCTGGACGAACCACGCGTCGGCGCACCACGCCAGATAAAAGACCGCCAGGTGGAAGAGGTGGTCACGAAAACGCTGGAGTCGATGCCTGAAAACAGCACGCACTGGAGCACCCGGCTGATGGCGGAGAAAGTGGGATTGTCGCAGACCGCCATCGTGCGGATTTGGAAAGCTTTCGGGCTGCAGCCGCATCGGGTGGAGAACTTCAAGCTGTCGAAAGACCCTCAGTTTGTGGAGAAAGTAAGGGATATCGTGGGGCTGTATATGAATCCCCCGGATCGCGCCATCGTGCTCTGCGTGGATGAGAAGAGCCAGGTGCAAGCCCTGAACCGGACGCAACCCATTCTGCCTTTAGGACCGGGTGTTCCGGCTCGTCAAACGCACGACTATGAGCGCCATGGAGTCACCTCTTTGTTTGCTGCTTTGGACGTGGCCTCAGGCGTCACCATTAGCAGCTGTTACCGGCGGCACCGGCATCAGGAGTTTCTGCAATTTCTCAACGAAATTGAAGGCAATCTTCCGGCCGGACCCGATGTGCATTTGATCATGGACAATTACGCCACGCACAAGGTGGATAAAGTGCAAGCCTGGCTGAAACGCCACCCGCGCTATCACGTTCATTTCACGCCCACCAGCGCCAGCTGGCTGAATCTGGTTGAACGGTTGTTTGCCGAAGTCACCGAGCGATGCGTGCGCAGGGGAAGCCATACTGCTGTCAAAAAACTGGAAAAGGCGATGCTGGACTATCTGGATGCCCGCAACAAAAAGCCCAAGCCTTTTGTCTGGACTGCCAGTGCCGACCTGATCCTCGCCAAAATTGAACGACTTTCTAAACGTATTTCTAACTCAGGACACTAGTGCAGAATCCTCCATTGTTTGTTCGAGATCTGCAAAGCCTGACTTCGAAGGGCCGCAGGCGGGTATGCTTCTTGGCCGGAAGCGGTGACGGAGGTGGGTCCGGCCCTGCTGACCTCAAGAACGCAACAGCAACTCTCACAGCAATTGGTGGCGGAGTGGCGCTTGCCTGTGCATCGGCATTCCAAGAGGGGGCTGCAAGTGCAAGATAACCATACGGCAGAGGTTCACCGGCAAAGGGCGGGGTTGCCAAGTTTTTCGTGATGACGCCAGCGTCACTATCCGGCAATAAGCTATATCTAGGACAGCGCGGGTGTCAGCAACTCGCGCCGAAGACTCACCTCGGTTAACAGCTACAACAGCAGCGGAGCGCTCTTATCCACGACAAACCACCAGAATTACGACTCCCTCGGCGCATCCTCGGCACCAGCCAGACCACAAACGGCAAGACCTATTCGCTTTCCTACAGCTACAATCTGGCCGGCGCCCTCACCAGCGAAACCTACCCATCAGGAAGAAAAGTGATCACCTATTACGACGGAGCCAACCGGGTATCGCAGGTGGGCGGGGTGGCTTGCGGCAATCCGGCTTTTGGTGACTTACGCGGCTAGCTTTGTGTATGCGGCGCACGGCGCGCCCACGCAGTACGCCATGGGCAATAATGTATGGCATGAGCCGTCTTACAACAGCCGTTTGCAGATGACCGGATTTGTGGATCTGGTGAACAACAGCTACAACGATGAACTGCTGGGCGCGGGATTGACCTGGAATCAGTCAAGCACACCGGCAAAGAACAACGGAAATCTGTGGGGCGCGACCTACAATAACGGCGGCCCCGGCTATCCTTCGTTTCTGAGCTTCACGCAGAGCTTCGCCTATGACGGAGTAAACCGGCTGACGACCGCCAGCGACAGCGGCGGCTGGACTCGGACTTTTGCCTACGATCAGGCCGGAAACCAGCTTTCGGTGAACGGCAACACGGTGGCTTACGATTTTGAGAATTACGTCATCAGCGAAACCGACGGCGTCACACAGGCAGTGGAATCATATCTCTACGACGGCGACGCACGGCGCGTCATGAAGAGCGGCCCCCATGGCAAACACTGACCCGGGCCGGCAACCAGCTTTAGGTGAACGGCAACACCATGGCGTATCATTTTGAAAACCATATAAGAGCAACATTTATCAATCACAGCAGCGCAAAATCTTCTAACCACCTTACTTTCAATCACTTCCAAGCTTTTTTGAGACCCGCTCCGCTCCCCGCCATCCATCATATCCTCGTAGGATCCAAAATTCAACCTACCAAGAAAGGTCTCTCTAATGCCTCATTTCCGTCATGGCCTGCTGTCACGCGCCGTCGTCATCAGCGGCGAATCCAATGACCGCTTTGCCGCTCTTCTCGCCGCATTGCGCGACGAATTGAAACCCCAAACGTTCCTGGAAAACTCCCTCGTTGACACCATGGCCGTCGCGCGTTGGCGTCTTTTTCGCCTTTGGGGCGTCGAGTCCACCACGATTTCCGAAGAAATGCGCAAACACGAAGGCGATCCTGGTTCCTCCATCCTGTCGCCCGCCGTTCGGGCCGCCGTCGTTATGCGCTCGCTCACCGATAAAGCCGACTTCGTGAACAGAATGTCTCGCTATGAAACCGCGCTCGATCGTCAGTTCGCTCGCGCACTCAAGCAATTTCAGGAACTCCGCAAAAAATCTGAAAATTACGATTTGAAACTCGATTAACCTTGTAAATGCATACACTTAGAGAATTTACAAGCCGCAATTTTGGGCCAAGTTCGCCGTTTTTTCGCCGGTTTTCGGCCTGCAATGTCCTCAATCCAGAGGGGATACCGTCGCGCGCCGCCAAGCCAGTGATTAACTCGCCAGCCCTATCGGCGCGCCAGTCTTGCGCGCGTTCGCCAGCAGCCCGAGCCGCACAACCGATGCTAAAATTAAACCGCAAATGACATACGATGTGGTGATTATTGGCAGCGGCCCGGGCGGTTATTCGGCGGCTGTGCGGGCTGGCCAATATGGTCTGAAAACCGCCCTGATTGAAAAGCAAACTCGGCTGGGCGGCACATGCCTGCTGGTGGGCTGCATCCCGACCAAAACGCTTCTGCATACGGCCGATGTTTGGGATCACTTCAAATCCCCCGGTTCCCTGGGAATCTCCTGCACTGATCCGCAATTGAATTATCCGCAGGTGCTGGAGAAGAAAAACAAGATTGTCACCAAGCACTCAAAAGGCATCGATTTTTTGATGCGCAAGAACAAGGTGGACGTCATCAAGGGCACCGCCAAACTGCTGGGCGGCGGCAAAATTGAAGTGATCGGCGCGCAGGGCGTGCAGACCGTGGAGGCGAAGAACATCATTCTCGCCAGCGGCTCCGAAGCGCGCATGATTCCAGGCTTGCAGCCCGATGCCGATTTGATTCTGACCAATATTGAGCTGCTGGAAACAACGGCGGTGCCGGCGCGCCTGGGCATTATCGGTGCTGGCGCCGTGGGCGTCGAGTTTGCGTCCATCTTTCACCGCTTCGGTTCCAAGGTGACGGTTCTGGAAATGCTGCCGCGCCTGGTTCCGGTGGAAGATGAAGAGATCTCCAAGGAGCTCGAAAAGCATTTTAAGAAGATTGGCATTCGCTGCGAAACTGGCGCGAAGGCGGAAAATATCCGCCGCAATGAGAAGTCCGTCAGTGTGACGGTGACGCTGGCCAATGGCAACAAAGAAGAGATGGAGTTCGACAAGCTGCTGATTGCTGTGGGCCGCAAGCCCAACACCGAAGCGGTTGGCTTGGAAAACACCAAGGCCGTGCTGGATCGCGGTTTCGTCAAAGTGGATGGCCACCAGCAAACCGCCGAGCCGGGGCTTTATGCCATTGGCGACGTGGTGCTGGGCACTCCGCAACTGGCGCATGTGGCCACGGCCGAAGGCATGATCGCGGTGGCGCATATTGCGGGCAAGCCGAGCAAGCCCATCAACCGCAACCGGATTCCCGGCGCCACTTACACCGATCCCGGCATTGGCAGCGTGGGCTTGACCGAAGCCCAGGCGCGCGCGCAGGGTTATCAGGTGAAGGTGGGCAAGTTTCCGTTTGTCGGCAACAGCAAGGCCACCATTCTGGACAAGCATGAAGGCTTTGTGAAGGTGGTGGCGGACGAAAAGTTTGGCGAGATTCTGGGCGTTCACATCATCGGGCCGGAAGGTTTTGAGCTGATTGCGGAGGCTGTGGCCGCGATGGAAGCCGAAGCCACCGTCGACACCATGATCAACACCATTCACGCGCACCCGACCATTTACGAAGCTATCGGCGAAGCGTTCAACGGCGTCTACGGCCAGTCGATTAACATCTAGTTGCCATGCGACCTTTAGCGGTGCGCGATCTGGGGCGGATGCGCTATGCCGACGCGCTGGCGGTGCAGCAGGAATTGATTGAGATCCGCAAGCGCGGCCAGGGCGTGGACACGCTCCTTTTTGTGGAGCATCCGCACGTGGTCACCATGGGCCGCAACGGCAGCGAGTCCAATATT
>Ga0209208_10009748_pt1 | contig 12582 bp, 7 predicted proteins | sample S1TSphfallax_3_FD_187694 | JGI IMG/M metagenome (GOLD analysis project Ga0209208, IMG submission 187694) | Host-associated microbial communities from peat moss isolated from Minnesota, USA - S1T2_Fd - Sphagnum fallax MG (SPAdes) (version 2) | ecosystem: Host-associated > Plants > Peat moss >...
AAGAGGATCAAATTCAAGAAACTTAAAGAAGAGATTGGAGTAATTAGCTTGAAAAATGCTAATGTAACTTGATTCATCTTTGAGTGTTAGTACACATGGTAGGAATATGAGAGAATTATGATAAGTTCTAATTTTTCTCCTTCAAAGGAATGAGTGTTGAGAAGGGCTATTGTAAATTAACACTTAGTTCCCATAATAAAATTCAAAAAATTGGTTAAGTAATTAAATAATTAGATTAACTTCTGGAAAGTTTAGCTTTTCATGTTGTTAGTGTGGTTGGTTGTAATTTTTTTGATTTCATTTTTATTTTGTATGTTGTATTCCTTGATCTTTTTGTTTGTTTATTTAGGTTGGAAAACCAACCTAAACATTCCTTTGCTCATTGGAATCCTTCTTCAAGATTAAAGGGCTTCAAGCTAGTTTCATCATGCTTAGCTGGACACTTGTGATATGAACATATAATGTTCTTCAAACCTAATCACATCAATGGGGCTTAAAATTAATATTTTGATTTTCATCCTCTTGGTTCACAAAATTTTAAATTACAAGAGCCACATTATTTTCCAACTAGTTGCTTTCCAAGCTATTACCACATGTGAAGTAGAGACCATTCCATTTGTCATGATTTTATTGAAAGTTGTGTTATCCACATGTTGGTAAGCCAATATTTATGTTACAAATGAACTATATTATATTTGAAGTACTTACTATTATTTCTATGTGAATATATGTATTTGGCTTTATGTGAAAGATATTTTAAAGCAAATACACATAATAAAGTGGTGAACTTTTATTTAATCTTTGAGAAGATTCAAAGTAAGTCCATGGAACAAGTTCAAATAGAAGTGTTTTGGTGATGGATCTGGTGGTGTGTTGAAACATCTTCATTTGTATCAAGGAACACAACCTTTAACAACCCTAATCAATTTCCTTTTCCTTCAGGGGGTTATATGAACCCTTATATCACAATCTTACTAGGTTTCATGAGTTTGTACAAATTTTGTGTGAAATCTAGTTTTCATAGGTTCATACAAAAATCATATGAATTGCACGTTATGGTTAATATGAACAAATTTTGTAAGTATTCAATATCTTAAATATCCAAACAAATGAAACATTGTTTTTGAATGACATGTGTGAATGTTCATGTTTAATATACAAAAATTGCATAGTTTTATGCAAAATTACATCATGATAATTGCATGGATTTAGTTAAAATGTAAATCATATGCATTTCAAATCAAGACATCATAAGTTAAAAAGACACATCATTTATATAGAAGTAATATATATATTTTCCATGCCATTTACACTTGAAACCTATGGATTTTGCACGAACATATTTTTTATAATTTTTGCAATATCTATTGAAATTTCATGATATTGAAAGTTTGTGATGTAAGTTTTGAAATTTGAGTATTGGAATATTAGTTACATTGAACATGTGAAGCAATTGTATTCTCATATATTATTTTTTAGTACTTTGTCTTTACGATAGTTTACAAGGAAATTTGCACTATACATTCTACCCAATGTTACATTAGTTAGATAATCTACACATGGACATTTGAGTATCATAACATTTTGAATTTATGTTTTCGTACTTATATGACTTTTGTATTAAGATACATTCTACTTTGTTTTTAAAACGTTGATTTGGAATGAATTTTTGTTTTTTATTATATATATGCTTGTTGATTTTGCTTTGATACCATGGGTTCAATGATTTATGTTTATCATATTTCTTGTGTAGTTATCTTATGTGATGGCAATCAATATGCACGACACTTTGTAGATTTGTTTGAGTTGTGTAAACATAGTTTTATTTTAAAATTTGAATCAAGATTTCATAATTCCAATAGGTAATTATGGGTACATGTATGTTATAAATGTTATGTAGAATATTTTTTTTAAAAATGTAATTTTGAAGGTTGTTTATAAAGTATAATGGAATCACATTTTGACTTTTTGAAATATTTACCATAATTTAGAAAGCTCACAAATGCTAATTTTTCCATATTCAAGTTTTAGATGATCTATTACTTCAAAGCAAAGGAGTGTTGATCAATTGTCAATAGTTCAAAGAAAGAATTAGAAGAAATAATTGCCAAAGTTACTTGGCAAAAATAAAATGACATTGCATCTTACAACATTTTGTAATCTATTGATGAAGAACATATTGCACAACTTGTAAGTTGTACATTAGCTATTAACATGTGGTCTTAATTAATCATGTTACATGAACAAACAACATACCATGTGTTGATCAATCTTTAAGATTGTTTATTGGTTAGTTCTTGAAACAAGAATATGAAGCAAAAAAACTTGATGATCAACAAGTTGACATGTCATTTGATGATAATAAACATTTGCAAGGACCTTTTTGACAAGGTAAGGAATTCAAAGAACTAATTTTTAAAGAGGAAATAAAAGGCAAGAATGTTGTAAATGGAAACTTTTAAGCTCAAAACCTCTTGCAATAATTGTCACAAACGAGGTCATTGGTCAAAATGATGTCCATATTGAAAGACTTTTCAAGATGATAATAACTTTGTTCAAAATCAAGTACATGTACCAATGATGAGTGATTCAATTGTTTCTACTAGGATGAAATTTTTCATGATGATAAAAAAAATTCATAAATGGAGAGATTTAGTAATGTTTGTTTTCGTCAAGGTGAAGTCAATGGAGATTTTTGGTACATTGACACTATAACTATTCAACACAAGATAGATGGGTGAAACTGGTTCTTTACTTTTGAACTAGTTCAACCAAACACATGGGGAGATTTGCACAAGATGGACATTTGCACCATCAAGTTGACAAGTGCTTAAGTATTAATGTTGGTTTTTCTATTGATGCTTCATTGATTATTGTTGAGCACATAGAATAATGTGCTCAAGTGGCATCAATATCTTAGTCATATCAACATTGATATGATTAAATGTATGCATCATGAATAGTCAGTTGATGGTTTCAAGGTTGAAGGAGACAATCCTAATGAATTATATTTTGCAAGGGTTGTGTTCAAAGCAAGATTACTTGCAAAACTTTTTCAATCGACAAGGAGCCAACGACTGAAAGACAAGTGAATTCTACCATGTTGATATTTGTAGTCTTGTATGATTTGTTCCTTCATTGGGAAGATCTAGATATATTTTTGCTCTTCAAAGATGACTACAATTCTTATCAAATTGTTTACTTTATCAAGGCTAAGAGTGAAACCTATTCATATTTTTTGTGCATGTAGTGAAAATTCGAACAAAAAAATAAGAATAAGATTCTTAAGTTTTGATCTAATCATGATGGAATTCGCACCTTATTTGGATCATGAAGGCATTCATCATGAGATGACTATGCCACACACATACCTGAACAAAATGTTTTTGTAGAACATGAGAATCAGGCAATCATTGAAAACATGTGTTCAATGTTTCATGCAAAGAGCATCCTGCAAGAATTTTAGGTTGAAGTAGTTTCTATTGCTATCTACATCTTAAGATAATTAGTATGTGGACCCTTCATAGCATCTCACAATTACAAGCTTGGCGTGGATGGAGACTTGATTTTTCACATATTTGCATTTTAGGATCTCTAGCTTACATGCATATTCTAAAGCCCTTACGCACCAAAGTTGGATCCAAGCTTGGGGGTGACATTTAAGTCTTCAAATTTAGAAAATATGTGAGTAAATATATAGAGCGCCATATATTAGTTGTTGGGTAAGAATTTTATAATTTAATTAAGCTTTTACAATGGGGTTAGATTTATTATGAAAACCAATTTATAGATTAATATAAGGTACATGCATTACTATAGGAAACCTTGCTTGAAGCTTTGGATGGTCGTGTGCCACCATAAACCTTCTCTTCTCTCCAACACTAAGCAGTCTCCTCCTGCTACTGTTGCTCTGTTGTTATGCTTCTGTCAGGCTTCTCCTTGGTACTCAGAACCTCCGGGACTTGCCCAAACCCATAGTTTCCAGTTTTGTGTGTTTCTTCCCCCTCAACTGACTTTCTCTTCTCGGTTTCTCCTACCACCTTAGCAGTGGAACTCCCACCTATTGGTGTACTGGCACCATCCATTGTGCAAGAGCATAGTAGATCCAGAAGGTAGTCTTCTGATGCCGCCTCGCTTGCAGCCAAATACCTGTGGCTCCATACAGGTCCATGCACATCATCCTCGTTGACGATGTTTATTGTGTCACTGGCTGCCTTTGGCCAGCACATGTGATTCTCGGACTGGCCTGTTGTTGGTGAGTACGCCTCATCCAGCACCATGTGTTCAATGTCCACTCTATTAGCATCCATTGGTGCCTGACACCGCCGATTGAGCTCAAATATGCAGTCATCAAGCATAAGCTCTATGCCACAGCTGGCTTGAATAGCTGAGAGCTTTGCCCAAACACAATGGCGCCCTGCCATCGCTGTCTTCCTTAGCTCATCTGGTGAAGGATCCTCAGCATGAGAAATGGTTGCTGATATGACCTGAAATGAAAGAACCAAATTAGATTGGGACGTCCTTTTGTGGACCAGTAGATAAATGCACAACCTCCCAAGGATCATCGTGCATCCACGTTCATGATTTTAAAAAAAGCACTGATTGCTTCAATTACATTTTTCAAGAACACATCCACAGAGTCTATGCATGTCCATAGACAAAAGCTCCTGGGAAATGATAATGGCTGTATGATAACCCCAGTACTCTCTCAGTTTCGGTCAACAGTTTTGCTGCAAGTCCTTCTTCAGGTGAATTATGATCAGATGTATTCTAACATGTCCAACATGAGATAGGAAACTACACAAATTGAAAAGAATAAGACAAGAATATCAAATAAGAATTCATCGTTACCTGTGAAAAACCCATTGGAAGGACGATGTTGATATCACCCTCCCAATTCTGGGCATATAAGCTTGTGAACCCCCCCATCTCAATTCCCAAATTGGCAAGCTGAGAACACCAGTGCTTTGCCTCTATCTCAGCCATTTTTGCTAACTGTCAGGAAATGCAACCATTCTCAGATTCCTGGAGCAATTTCTACAGACTAAAACACAAAAACTATTACTTTAGCAAATTGGAGATGAGCAATGGAAGCGGTCAGATGCCTTGCTATCAACTTCATCAATGCTTCTAGTTAAATCCAGAATTTGAACATGTAGGCAGGCAACTTGAACTGATATCAAATGAGCTGTCACTCTGCGACAAAGTATATATCTTAGTTATTGCAGAGAAATCTCCACAACAACACTTCAAAGGTGACATGACAACAAGTGCAGTTGTAACCTTGTGAGAGTTGGTCACAAAGTGTCAGACCGGCACCTTCATTACAAATAGCAGTGATGATCTGCCTTAATGACCCACTGACTTCATCAGCTCCCAATGGTAGGTGTAGATAAGTATCTAACTGTTCACCCAAAATTCAGGCAAACCATTCTAAAAAATCTGTGAAAGATGAAGTATGTGCATGGAGCAGGAGCTGACAAAAGATCCAAGCTCTTCACTTGACAACTTTCAGAAGCCTGGTGAGTGTTCAGAGATTTTGCACACCTTGCCTCTGAGGCCACCATGAGCCTGAATGGTCTTGTTGAGATGCAATAATGGTGCAATGTATGGACTTGACTGGCTGATGATAAAATGGTTAACATTGAAAAGCTCTCTCAGTTTTTGCAAGGGCAGCTCAGTCTCTAAGCTGGCATTGCATCCCTGCCTCTTTGCAGCTGTCATCTGCACTTCACAGACATGTCCAGTTCAACATATTTTCTATCTCTTGCATATGTGAAGAGATCCAGAATTGTGGCTTGAATCTTGTGCAGTGTTTGACAAGACATTGTAAAGAAGCAGCAACCCTACATACTTGAAGTAAAATCATAGCATTTTGATCCGCTTCACATATAATGGTGTGAATCCCTTACTTTTGTAGGAGGCAAATAATGAACAATTTCACCAGCCTGGTTCTTGATCATGAGCTCCGGGAAAGTGAGCAGACCAACAGGGGGTGCACATGAGACAGCAACAGCACTCCATATGACCACATGTGGAGATGTCAAGTAGTTCAAGAACTGCGAAGGCTGATTTCCCAGCCGGCAAGCAGGTATTGAAATGCCAAGAACACGACCAGATAATTCAAATGCCTCCTCGAATGTTAGGTCCCCAATCAAGTCCTGCATGCTCTGTTGCAGCTTCTCAATTTCATAGGTGCTAGCATCCTGGGTGCTCAAGCGATATGCAGCAACATATGCAGCACACATCTTCTCATAGAATTGCATTGGAGGTGCTGGATGATCGAAAAAGTATTGGAGTTCTGCTGATGTGCGGGTGGTTGCAAAGGAAGATACAATGGCTCCCACATTGGCCCCCACCACTATACTTGGAAGCAGTTGATGCTCCACCAAGGTTCGGAAGACTGATGTATGAAATGTTCCAAATGCAACATTTCCACTGAACACAAGTGCAGTTCGGCCAAAATTCTGCCGAGTTTCCATCATGCAGGTGAGTTTTTCTTCCAATGTGAACTCCTCTGGATTCATTTCACATATTGCATGGAGGTGGTTTCTGTAACCAGATTTGTATCACATGCCCGTGAGATTCAGCCAAGGCATATTGGAGTGCCAGCATAGAAACATAGTAACAATATAGAGAGCATGAATCCAGGCCAATCCACATAGTTGCACAAGAGTACTGCAGAAACAACCAACGAACAGACTCACCTGACTTCATTCTGATACTCATGAACAAGTCGTGGAATCTGCTGTCTCCTGATGTGCAGTTGTGGATTACACATGTTGCCTAGATTACGAGACAGATCAGCTCGCAAGGAAAAGATTATGTCTTGCACACTGCCTTCCATCCGTCGCTGTTGCAGCTCAGAAAGCTTGCCTTGTACAAAGGCTTCATCGTAAAGCATTGATTCATTCAAGTCACCCTCAGGAACCAGCATGCTGGCTGCCTGGGCCCACTCATCATAGGTGATAGATGCATCCATCAATTTTGTCCAATAAGCATGACATGAAGTAATCTCAACTGCTTTATGAGAGCCCAAATGCTTTCTCCTTCTACAAATTGCAAAACCAATGATCACAGTTGCCACTGTCACTACAAGTACTGCCCTAGGACCAAGTACATGTGTCCAAGACAGGAATGACAGTAATACTACAGCAGCAAATGCTGCACATGGTTTCCAAATCTTCCAACCCCACTTGCCATCACTTTCCCCTTCAACGATGTGACGCATGTACCTGTAACAACATGTTTGGTTAGTTCTGAAGCAAAGGACTACTGATGGAAACGTATGATTCAGAACTCTATCCAGGTTTTGCTAGGGTGAGAAGCATTACAACAGCAAACATCTGATGAGAATTCCTTAGTGTGTAAATTCTGAAATGCTGGATGAATGCTCAATATCCCTACACCACATAAGTAGAGCAGTTCACATGAACTAAAGCACTGAGAATCTGACTCTACTTGAGATAAGTTATTCACGTACCTTGTGGCCAGAAGTTGCAATGTCAACCAACCCAATATCCAGCCAAGCACCTGGCCAACCACTGCTGCAGCTGTAGAGCCAGGTGATGGAAATAGCATGGACCAAGATATTTGGGCAATGGGTATTGCCATAGTAAGGACCATCAGAACCCAAGTACTTGGATCTGTCCACAGCATATACAGAGCAGAAGTAAAACACCTTGTGTTCCTAACCAAAACTTTGAACAAAAATGTCATGCGGCCCTCTTTACACTGATAGCTGCAAACCTTTTCTCAGTAGTCTCCTAAAGATAAGCAGAGAGTGACTCCAACCATGGACCAAACTGCAATTTCAAGATAGAGACAGCTATCAACTTCATATATGACAGGGATGGGAAGAGGCAAAGGTGTCTTGATCATCATACCAAGGCTTGATTCACTACCATCAACAACCGATACAGGTTCACTATGTACAGATATGTAAGAGCCATCTATATTCACAGGCTTGGCAGCATAAACTTGCAGTCCTCGGTTCTGATATTCTGAAGGACACTGTACTGTCAGCACTGGTCCTTTTGTTCCCTGTCAAACCCCGCAACACCAGTTGCACTTATTAAATCCTTTTTTTGATGTTCTGGGCAAAGTATGAGTCAGACCAGACACCAAGAAAAAGAAAAAGCGACTCAGTAGCACTGGAATGGAGGTATGTTTCTTACCCTTGAAATCCGTGATATGGACAACAAGTTTGTGATATGATCATTTGTCGAAGCCAATATCTGCACGCCATCCAAGTGGACACCTTCTATTTCCAGTGTTTCAGCTGCAAGTTAAAAGAAATTTGAGGAACTGTTATCCCAATCCAATAGAATCATATGCATTGCCACTCGCCATATGCAAAGCTCTTTAAGGTTGACCACAAGAAAACATCAGGATTTGTTCAATCTGTATCAGGCTGCAACATCCATAGGCCACTTGTCTCCGTGGACTCTGGACATAGCTGGCTTTAAATTGGGGGATCTAAGGTTACGGGGATGGCAGGGGATCAAGTGGAGGAGCAAATGTTTTTGTGGTTGAAAGATCTGAAATAGATGCACAGAAATGCACATGAATAGAAGAAGGCAAACATGTACATGACACAGCAAACACAAACAGAAAACTCATAAACAAAACTTGGATGTGCTTACATACCACATACTTGAACCACACTGGTGATGACAGGCACATCAATCCCCTGAAGCTTCAACAGCTTTACCTGTTTCCCTGGTCATACCAGCACATCAGATCATGGGTTAGCAGGAAATTCACCAAAAGCCCATCAAGATCTGGATTGATTGTGTTCATGCAAACATTTAGGAGAGGAGTGATGCAGTTGGTGTGCAGCAGGAAGAAAAGAAGGGTGTCACAGTATCTGCAAACATGCACAACTGACTGGGTTCTCCTTGTCTTTTTGAATCCAGTTTTTTACACCATACCACAACAAGATGAAGAGGAGGAAGCTGAATGCTTGGTCTAACCCACCAGCAAGATAATTTTCCTATAGACACAAAGCTCTGCAGAAAGGACTTTGTCTCTTTGGGATTGATACAAATTATAGCTCCTGTTTTTTTTGCAGAGAATCATTCTATTCTTGCGGTAAGCATACCAGCTTACCAGTGGAGTTGAGCAAGAGTCCCCAGCTATCCAACTGCAAAGTGCTGCGATCATCATCCTCATTAGCCTGCAGAAGAATAATTTCTGCATGACATAGAAGATCATCATACGTCCATGCTTGCGTCTGTACAACAGTGGAGAACGCTAATCTCTCAACTTGCGGAGCAAAACCATAGAGATTCTTGAGCCTGTCAACCCATTTCCTCTCCTGCATCTCAGAGAGGCCGCAAGTGAATGACAACATCAGTGCACAGGGGTAATGTGGTCCGCTCGTCTCATGAAAGTCCGCTTCAGAATCTTGTCTTCCCCTACGTTCTCTCCACCTCTGTTCCAGAAAATCCAGCCTCTCGAAAAACGCACTGTCGTTCTCTGCTGAGCCCGATTCTAGCGATCCATCTCCGTCGTCGACCTCCGATGCAGGTTTCCCCTTGAGTTCCGCATCCACTGAGGCTTGGTTTTCTATTTTGATTGCTGGAGCTGGAGCTGCAAAAAGTTTCTTCCATGACGACGGAATTTTGCTGCTGATGCCACACACAGCTGCTAGCAGATGGTACAGGCCTATTACAACGTTAGACATGAAGCTGTTGAGATTAATTCCACGGCTGAGTCCTTCCAGCTTCATGATTCAGATGCTGCTAGTGACGAACTAGATATCTTTCGTTTCAGGGCATCCAAATGCTTGAAGCTGTCTCCAAGAGTTGTTACTCTGAACTGATCCGCACTGGAGTTTCTGAATTAGAGCAGGACTCTTTAGTACTATATCTTCCAGTGTTCAAAGCTTGAACCAAGGTCGAGGTCTGCAATTAAATCTTTCCAAGTCAGTGATCTACGCTCTAATCAACACCAGTAATCCAAATATCTGGAGCATCTTCATCTAGTCTCAGATCACGACAGAAGAAAATAATGGCCTTAGTGGGCTTTCTATAAGTTTTTGAGGAGATCGAACTGCAAAACATGGAGAGTTGTTAATTCGTGGATTAGAAGCGCACACACAGAAGCAGCATTAGAGGATCTTATATTCTAGATTGCAAACACTAAGATCGAGAATAAAGACTTCTGCAATAAACTCGAGACACACAGATCACGTTCTGCAGCTGCTATATCAGTGGAATATCTCGAGGGTTGTTGCAGTATCCCTACAACAGAGACAAGTCAAATTTCCAGAGAAAACCCAGAAGTCAAGTCATCCTCAGAAAACATTAAGCTCATAAGTATATTATGGTGACGAACCAAGTTTTGCAAAGTGGAGGATTTGAACGCTTTTTTCTTTAAAGAGTATTCCTCGAATCGCTTGCAGAAAGAGATGCAGCTCAGATACTAAGAAAAATCCGACAACCCAACCAACGAGTTGAGTGAACAAAGAGTGCTTGAATCAGTTGGCTTGAGAGAGTCATGAATCTCTAGATGCAGCTCAGATACAAAGAAAATTGGACAACCCAACCAACGAGTTGAATGAACAACAAAAACGCTTGAATCAGCTGGTTTGAGAGAGAGTCATGAATCTAGATGCAGCTGAGAAACTAAGAAAATCTGACAACCCAACCAACTTGTTGAATGAACAAAAAAAACGCTTGAATCAGCTGGTTTGAGAGAGAGAGAGAGAGAGAGAGAGAGAGAGAGGCATGAATCTAGATGCAGCTGAGAAAGTAAGAAAATCTGACCCCCCAAAAAAAAAGAAGCGCTTGAATCAATCAGCAGCTGGCTTGTGAGAGAGAGAGAGTCATGAATCTGTAATGATGACTGCAAGGAAACAGAGCAGCTGGATCTCGGATTTGAATCATTCAAGATTGCACAAAGCCAAAGTGTTAGTAGGTTGAGAGAGGCAACAAAGCGTGTAAGATCATAAGACAAAAGTACTTACACATATGTTTCTTCTCGGTCCCACAACAATATAGCAGAATATGTTAAAAGACACTAGTAGTAGTGTTGTACTGCAAAATCAAGACACAATTCTTACTTGGGGCAAAGGAGCCAGACATGGTGTTGTTGTTGTTGTCTGGCCCAATTCAAGTGGGCTTTTGACTAAGTAAACGTCTTGTGACAATTGATTTCCTTTCCCCAAAATGCCCATCCCATCATCCTCTTCACTTCACTTCTTTCTTTCTTTCTTTCTTTCTTTCTTTCAAGTTTCTTATCCTTGACAAGTTAAGTTTAGTTTATGGGAATAAGACTTGTTTTTTTCCTCCCCTCCTCAAAATTGTGATTTAGAACATCATAGTGGCAATCATCATCATCCTCATCATCCTCCTCCTCCTCCTCCTCCTCCTCCTCATCATCATCATTATCCACAAGAAGGTAAATTAGCCACATTTGGTTATGAACTTGTAAAGATATTGAAGTTGTTTCAAAATTGTAAAGTATTGAAGTTGTTTCAAAATTGTAAAGCTTCATTCCAAGTCTATTAATGGCTATCTACTGGAAGTTTGGAATCCACTACAGAAAAAAATATATGGCACTTTGCTAATTTTTTTTTCATAATCTGCCAAATTTGGGTCATGTTTGTTGATTTTTTGAAACCCTTAGATATATATAGGTAGAACTCAGATTTTTTGCATTTTGGAAAATTATGAGAATTCAACCCTGAAAGAATGAAGACTTTGCCCCCCAAAAAAAATCATTGCTAGATATTTTTGTTGTGTGTGATTTTTATACTTTATTGCACACATCGACTAAATAAATCAATATAAAATCACTTGGGTTTCATGTTACTTTGCACTATTGATGACGAGGTTGATATATTTAAAAGTTAAATGATCTCAAAGAAAAGATTAGTTACTAGACATTCATAATCCATGATCATGTAAATTTGACTCGTGAAATTATTTCCACTTCTATTAATTCTAGAACATGAAATTTAATTTTCATCTATTGAAAACATTAACTTTTATAGCATTTGTAACTTCCCTCAACATATTCTTTGGCACCCCCATGTATTGAATATAGGTGCCAAAGAATATGTGAAACTAATTGTATTTTGATTTTGCAAGCAAGTTGCATGAGAGTTGTAAGCGGCAATCACCATATAATTAGCAAAAAGTGTAACATTCAATTAATCGGTAATTATTTTTCAACTTGTGTATGGCATTAATTCATGTAGTCATGTCACATGTATGCATTACCACCATTCATTAGATCTAGAATTTTCAATTCCTTTTCAAATTTCAAATTTGCATAGGATATGCGAAGCCATGTGACACATGGTTATAGATTTTTGCAAATCTTGCAACTTACATTTATGGTTTCTATGCATTTGTGCTTAATGTCAAAAAATATAAAGGATGAATGAAGAAATTGTTGTTTTTTTAAAATTTTAAGTTTGCTAGTTCTTATGAAGCAATTAATAGACACTATATAACAATCTTTGCATTTCAACTTTTAGTTCAAAGAATGGAACTTCAAGTTAGGAAAAATAAAATCATTTTCATTTAAATAACATGAAGTGGACATTTGTTTGAGCAAATTTTTTTTTTT